>ENA-ORLY01000162-ORLY01000162.1-human-gut-metagenome-genome-assembly--contig:-NODE-162-length-99721-cov-36.311098_pt1 | contig 99721 bp, 163 predicted proteins | sample MGYA00243071_ERZ508832 | MGnify/ENA primary metagenome ERZ508832 (study PRJEB26277, sample SAMN04329777) | human gut metagenome | biome: human-associated habitat | host: Homo sapiens | place: USA... | reverse complement strand
TTTTTACATCCACTGGAATCTCTATCAAATAAAAGTATAATGCTTTTAAATCTTTTTTTAAGATTTTCTAATACATCTTTAGGTAGAAATGTACTCTCTGAAGATGGAGAAACTGCTGGTATACCCATTTCATGCAAACACATAACATCTTTCATGGACTTTGTGATAAATAATATATCACCTTTCTGAGGCAACTGCTCATAGCCTTGGATATCATAGTCTGTAAGATTGTTTCTCCACTTAGTATATTTATCTGCTAATGGTCTATATATTTTAAAGTTGTTATAGACCTTATATGCATACATGGGATTTTCTTTTTTATAAATCCCTTTAACTATACCATTGCAAAGATAATATTTAATACTATTTACATTAAATTTCTTTAGTGTGTCGATACAGATATTAAATTGCGACCAGTAATTGATGTCTTCAGCTGTAAAATCTTGCCGAACTACACCAATTACTGTTTCTGTTGACGCTATATATTGCTTAGAGCTAACGAGTTTAGTATCGCTAGTAATTTTAAGTTTGTCTACTATGTCTAGTAATATATCATTATAATTGGTTATTCCAGTATATAATGACACAAACTTTATAACATTACCGCAATCACCTGTTCCATGATCTTTAAAAAGTAGTTGTTTTGTACGTTTAGAATAGAATATCCCAAATGAAGGATTTTTATCCTTTCTAAATGGACTATTATAAATCATACCTACTTTAAATTGGCCTAAATAATGAGCATATATATCATACTCTGTTACTCTAGATAATATCCAATCTAAAGTAATATCGCTAAGTTTAGCTTTTTCTTTATCGTACATATGCTTTCTGATTTTGTTTGTCTAAGTAAAAGGACTCGAACCTTTTGATGTAGCCTTATTCTACAGTTACTTAGTAATAACGTGTGCCTAAAATTAGGCACACTTATCAATTCCTAAAAACGAGGCTATTGCTAGCTTACGTAAATATTATTTTTTTCTAAATTCTAGTTTAGAAAGGTAGGTCGTCGTCTTGCTTACTCAAAGCATCTCCTACTTCTGCTGGAGATGATATAGTGGATTGCAAGGGATCTACCTGTTTTTCTGTATCTGCTTCAATAGGTTTATTAAATTGGTCAATACCTAAAGCTACAATAGCAGAACTTTGTCCTTCTGGAAGTTCCATCGGTTCAATAAATGTATATGCTGAATATCCAGGCAAAGTAGTATAACCACTTCTGTTATATACTACTTTAACACGCAATAAAGTATCTTTATTTGCATTATTCAACATATTCACGATAAATTGAGCAAATTCTTCAAATGAAGATCCAGTAAAGTTAATTTCTTCATCTTTATAGAAACACCAAAGAATTTGTAACATACGCTTAAACTGTCGATTTTCAGCTTGTTGTAAGTCTTCGTCTGTTACTACATATTGTCCTTTCTTAGGTTTCCATTCAGTGTGTTTCAAAGTAGCTCCATCTTTTTCAAAAGTAATCTCTAAAAAGGTTAAACCTGTAGGACTTACTTCAGTACGAGCTGATTTTAATTTTACATTTTCTTGAATACCTGCACCAATATATTTAATATCTTTTGTTTCAATGCTTTTTGCTAATTCCTTGTTATACATAACTTTCTAATTTTTAAGCTGCTAAATAAATTTTATCCCAATACGTTTTAATGTTATTGTTTTCATCACTGTCAGCAATAACAATTTTTTGTCCTCTTAAATGAGGAGCTCTAGCTTCCCTTACAGAATTATCTCCACCTTCAAACGAAATAATAGTTTCATTCTTTTTACGATAGACATAACCTACTGCATCAGCTTCACCACAGACAATATCTCCTAGTCTTCCAACTAAGTCTATAGCCATTTCAGTTAATTCTTCTCCTTCTTTATTAATCATTTTATCTTTAGTATGGCCAACAAGAATAAAGTTATCGCATAAGTCTTTAAACATATTAATAACCTTTTTAACTGCTTCTCTTAGATATAGATATCCAGAACCATTAGGTAATTGTCTAACATCAGTTCCAGTATATATCTTTCCCATTGGAGTTTGCCTATAAAGTGTAGCTGCATACGGCAGACATATTTCCTCTAATCTAGTAGCATTATCAATAGCTATATACTTATAAGGATTTGTGCCTGTTTCTTTAATCTTAGCTCTAATTGCATTAGCAATTTCTCCAAGATCTGCTACACTTCTAGCTTGTATAGATAGAGCTTCAAGAAATTCAGAACCGCCTTCTAAGTCTATTATTAGACAGTTGTCTAATGTAGATAATAAAGTAGTCTTTCCTGATTTTGGTTTACCAAAAATAATTAAAAATCTAGGATTTTGTACTTTTGGTTTATTTTTTTCTGTAGGTAGTACTAACATATTTTTATTATTAGTACTTTACTTAGCAATGATATTATTCTGATATTTTATGATAGTATAAGTAAAGCAAGGTTTATTATGCTGCAATATTAATGTTAATAATAACATTATTAATAGTTTCTTTTTGTTTTTCACTTAAGTTCTTAGGTAAGATATAATAATTACCACATTTAGGAACATAAGTATTACCAACTTGAACAAAGTTTTGATAGAAACGAACAGGTACACCAAGCCATTTAAAATCATAACCTTTGTCAAAGTTACCATTTACTGATTTAGCATAGTCATCAAGTTTCTTCATAGCTATATCAAACTGATCAAGAAGATTATATTTTTCATACTTATAGACACTATTGAATGGACAGGTATAGCATGGCATATCTGTGCAAGGACATGCCCAAGATGATGGACGTAGCGCAGATACGTGATATTTAGGAGAGATACCAAATGCAATATAGTCATTAGGACCTGCATATTGCATACTAGTTTGTTTATTTTTAGGACCATCTATACCATCCATAGTTAAGTATGGATATTTATTAGCAATTGTATTAATCAAGAAATTCTTCAATTCACCTGTTTTATCGTATTTCTTTTCCGGAAGTTCAATCAAAAATTGTTTCATAATTTCAGCCTTTAAATTTTTTTAAAAATAACTTTTTCTTTATTTACTTCTGTGTTTGTTTCAATCAAGTTACCATATTTTAGTTCATTATCAAATGCTAATATGCAAGGTTCTCCAGCATCTCTTACTTTTAAGAAATGTAGATATACTTTATTTTTTACAGGTAAACGATTGACACCATAAATTGCTAATCCCAGCAATTCTGGTCTCGATAATGCCATAACAAAGTCACTAGCTTGAAATATAGCATCAGAAGCTGCTAAGTCACTCCTCATCGGATAATGACTACTTGGATTATTAAGTCTATCAGGTTGTTCAATATTTCGATTCATCTGTGAAATCTGTATTATACTAGTAAAAGATAACTTTTTCATTCGTATAAACATTTTCTGTAAATCTACTATTGTACCTCTTTCACTGTCTCCTTCGACAAGAAGAGCGTGATCTAATATTACAATTAACCACTTGTCTTTTGCAATATTATCGTGAAAGTATTTTATAGTTTCTTCTATCTTTTCTACACTGCAAGGAGTATCTACATAATATATTGGATACTTCTTAATAGATTCTACTGTAGTTTTTACTTTAGTAAAATCCTCATCAGATAAATCTGCTTCAGCGCTATATAACTCTGAAGTTGTTTTTCGTAACTTATTACTTAGTTTTCTACCTATTTGTCGATAGCTAAGCATTTCGAAACTAAAACTGAGAATAACTATATCCTGATTAGAATTAAGGTCAATTAAATCAGTTTCTAATGTATTAGCAAATGCTGATTTACCAGAACCAGAACCTCCTGCTATTGTTAATATCATATTCGGTTCGATTCCACCACATGTAACTCTATTGAATTTACTCCAACGAGTTTTTAGTGGTACTATAGTATGGTTTTTTCTATTTTCTATATATTTAACAGATTCATCTGCTACTTGAGAAATAGTTTTAAATAATATTGGCTCCATAAGCTGTTTCATTATTTATATCTTGTTCCATACTAAATTGCATTTCTTCTTCAGTAACTTCCCACTCTCGTTGAGTGAGCCATTTCCACATTGTTTTCATATATCCTATTTTACCAGTTATCATCTTATTATCAATTTCAAACTGAAGACATTTGATTAAATGTTCATGCATTGCTCTAGATTTTCCGACAATCCTATTGTATTCCTTTCTACATTTGTTAATATTAGAACGTAGGAATCCTTTAGTACCATCAGGTCTAGTAACATACACTGGAAATACTTCATAGAATTCATCAAACCAAGATTTATCTTGTTTAAGATGTTTTCTTGTATCTTCTGAAATACTATAAATTTTACTATCACCAGAAGTTATAACTGTGATAATGTTACTGTCGACTAACTCTTGAATTTCGTTCTCACTAATTCGGCTGAGAAATTGGTGAATGTCTTGATTATTACTTTGATTTTCATTCAAAACAAGAGTTAGAAATACTAATTGATTAACTGACATTTCTCCATAAATGTCGAATAACGATGTATCTAATTCTAGTATCATAATATAGTTTTATTTTTATGAGCTAGCTGATATCATCTGAAAATATTTGTTAAAATAAGCTCAACTGTTTAGGTTCAAGCTCTTCTATTATCTTAAGGCACTCTTTTAAATAGTACCGATAATTAATCTTTCTTTCTTCTATAGGTTTATTGTCAAATTTGTTTAATATAGTAACTCCAGATGCAGTAAGTAGATTAGTATAATCTACTCTAGTACCTTTGGTTATAGTCTTTGGACTGTAAGGTAATATCTGTTCTACATCAGAATTATAATAAAATTGACTTAGATCTGTAGTTATTATACTTTCTCCTGTTTTAAAACAGACAATATATTGCGGTACCTCAACATCTCTATTTACTATTTTACATTTATATAAATAAGAACCATTAGTAGATGCATAAAACCTATTTATACGCTGTATAAGGTTATTATTATATTCTACAGAGAATTTCTTATCTACTTTCTGGTAAGTAAGAAACTTATTAATATCTTTACAATTATAAATAGTATCTCTTACTGGTATATTATCAATAAAGTAATCTCTAATAGCTTCAGGAATTATCTTAGGAGACATACCTTTACCAAGTAATACTTTAGTAATAAACATACCTTTTTCTTTTATATAATCATCTTTAATTGCATCTAAAGATACATAAGGTTTGCCTTTTTTATTTAAAGCTTTTTCAGGATTTGTTTTAAATAGTTTCTTCATTTCCTGATACCCTTTAGATACTGCTATATAATCATTGATAGCATACTGATACATAGCTTCAAAACGGTCTTCTTCTAATACGAGTTTAGTTTGTTGTTCCCAACTTCTACATATTTCTTGTACTTTACTATATGTATCTTTCTTAAGTAATACAAATAGACCATCTGTATTAGCTTGTACTATTCTACAACCTATATCTGTTAATGATTCAGCTAACATAAGTAATAATAACTGACCATTAATTCGGATTTGCATAACTGCAAATGGACTATAACAAAAGTTATGTTCATTTTGTAAGTTACCGCTTAATCCATTTAAAGCTAATTTTAAGGTTTCGTTTTTAACTTTATCACCTGCATGTTTAGCTTCAATTCGTTCGTTCTTAATTTGTGAATACACTTCTAAGAACTCTGGACCTAAATGTTTAGGATAAAACTTATATTCTATTAGCATACTAGGATATAGAGATGCAACGTCGATGTCTATTAACATTTCATCTTCCTTAGGAATAATTATTTCTGGGTTATTTACAGAATGTATTCCTCCAACTCCTACTGAATATCTTAAACCTCTAAATACAAACTTATTTTCGTATCCTTTTCTTCCTGGAGAAACTATTTGTTTCTTCATATCAGATAATACATTTTTTAGTATAGGATCTCTATATTCAATAAAAGGCAATATTACTTCATTTAATGCTATAACATCTGCTGGACTTCTTAAATCTTTAATATCCCACCAGGTTAAACCTGTTTTTTCGAGATACTTTTGAGTCAAGATTTTCATACCAATATTTACACCATCTTTACTTAATACTCTTACTCCATATTCATCTTCAATTGCTATTCTTAATTCAACTTTATCTTTACACTTATTTAATAATGTTTCAGTTGAATCTACATCATTTATATTATATTCAATCATCTCATCAATTAAATCTGTATCTAGAGGTTTTGTCCAATCATGAGCAAACTCTAATACATTTTTATATTGCATTGTTACTTGTATTTCTTTTAGACCTACACGTAACTTTTGAGAATATAACATAGTAAGAATATCAAATGTTTCAAAATTAACAGCATATTTCCACTTTTTCCAAGCAGATATATCATTGTTAGAAGTAGTTATAATTTTACTTAGATTATATAAACTATCACAAATTCTTAGATAGTTCATATTAATCATCTTATCGTAATAATCTATTATATAATTTATGATAGCATTATCATAATGAAGATTATTATATCCAGCAAATATTTTATTAGTATTAAATTGTATATCTGTAGTATATATATCATTCCAGCTATAAGAATTATTTCTTATAGTATAAAAGAAATCTACAAGTTGTTTTAACTCATTTTTTCTACATGATATTTCAAATTTGTAATATTGTCCAGTTTCTGTATTTTTAGCAGTACAATGAAACACATTTTGGAAGACTTCGATATCGTATACATATACTGTTTTCCCTCTTATCTTCATAAAATATAGTTTTATAGTGATTCTATTGCGATTCGAACGCAAAACCTACACTTTAGAAGAGTGTTGCTCTATCCAATTGAGCTATAGAATCAAGTGAGGCATATGAAATTTATGCCTCATATAAATTATTTTAAACTGCTTCTGCTGTATAATAGTCAGGATATAAATTCTTAAGTTCTTTAAGTTTTATTTCATAATCCTTTGACGAAGCAGTCCATCCAGTACATATACGTAGTAATTGGTCCGTAGCGTTATCATAAATATTAATACTAATAAAATCCTCTATTTTATCTACTAACTTAGCAGATAAAGCTGTTAGTGAATCATGCAAATATGCTAAGGTTTTATTAGAATAATTCTTAACAAATACTACTGGTTTATGTTCTGAGTTAAATTTTCTGAACTCTAAACGATACTTAAATCTAGCTAGTTTCTTTTCTCGTATCGCTTTTATCAGTTTTTGTATTTTAGTTTCATGTGCAGATTCTTCTGCTGCATGTTTTAAATAGTTATTAGCTTTACCGTATTCTTCACTGTTCGAGACTAAATCTTTACGCCATAAACTAAATTCTCGGCTATCTAATTTACTGAGTTTTAGTAATTTAGCAGAATCTCTTCTTTTCTTATTTTCAGATTGAATATTCATTTTATCAGCCTCATTTATAGCTGATTTTAAATATCGGATATCTTTTACTTTTGATATATTATTTTTAACAGCAAAAGAAATATCTTTTAGCGTTGGATGTTTTCTTATAGTTCTACTATAGGATTTATCTCCAGCGTTAAAGTTAATAGTATAAGTAATTTTCTGATTAGCTAATGCAGCTTTTGCAGCTTTAGCTTCAGGACTCCATTCAAAGACTATATCTGTCTTTGCTCCTTTACTTGGATTAGGTTTTGTAGTAACTATTTTAATTTTCTTATCAATAGTTTCTTCTTCTATTTCATATAATTCTTCTAATTTCTTATTCTTTTCCATTGAAGCATTTATCTTACGATTACGATTTTCTGAATATCGTTTCATCTTTGCTTCATATCTCTCTAGAGGAGTTTTTACTGTTTTTTCTTGAATTACGAAATATTTTTCACCTGTTTCTTTATTTCTTTTATTTAATTTGATAGTATATTTTTCCATATTGATTACGAATTTTAATTAATAAAAAAGTAGTTAGTAAGTAATATACCTACTAACTACTAAAAATAAACACACAACAATAAAAACAACTAAGCTGCCAAGCTTAAAGGAGCGATAGTATCATCGAACTCCGTTTCGTTATTAAACTTTTCAAGTTTATTATTCAATTCAATTATTTGTAAATCTAGTTCTTTAATACGTGCAAATTTCCAGTTAGAAGTAAAAATCTCTGTACGATTTAAATTCTTCTTACCTTTCTTTGCTTTAAGAACAGGATTTAGTGTTCGAAAACTATTTGAACTAATTTTATTACGAATTTCTTTTAGTTCACATAGACGAAAAATGTCTAACTGATTACAATCTTTCGGTAAATCACTTAGTTTCTTAAGTCCCATATTAATAGCAAGTAACTTAAGTTTAATTAATGCACGCTTTTCAGCAAGCATTTTAATTTCTTCAAATAAAACTTTTAGGTCATATTTACGCATATAGTTTTTATTTACTACATTTTCTGCATAAATAATGTCCCAATATTGTTTTAACTGATATGATATATTATTACGTTCTTCTATAAAATTCTTTGATTTCTTTGTCATATATTTTGAGTTTTAATTGATTAGTACTAAAGTTATATAACATATTAGAAATCGTTTACCTGTGCCGTGGTATCCATATTGAAATGGCAGCATAGTTCTTATTCTCCTAGCTTTCCAGTTATTCCCTATCAGTTACGGTAGGATTATTACCACGATAATAATAACTAGAAACCCATCATCTCTAGTTATTAGAAATTATTTTTGTTTGACTTTCGTCGAATTTTCAATCTAAGGTTTAAAGTTCCATCAACTATACTTAAATTAAAAATTGGTTTATAAAGAAATATTATGGTTTCCGTACTAGTATTTCCACATCTCCTATTACTTCACCACTATTTAATATAACAGATGCTCGTTTCTGAGAAAAAGCAATTGTTTCAAGACCTTCATTTTTTCTAGTAGGTCTAGAACTAGACATATTTATATATTGGCTAGTATATTCTCCATCCATATTACCGCCATATCTTAGAACATCAAAAAGCATATCAATTACGTATTCGTAGTTATTATTCCGAACAGCTTTATCCATAAAGTCCTTAGTCATTCCATCAAACACAGGATTAGAATAATTACCATTTGGAACTGATATAACATCCATAATTGTTAATGCTAAATCACGAAAACTTATATCTTTATAGTCACTAAACCATAAGCATAACCATTTAAATCGCCGTCTTTTAGTATAGAAACGAACTGATCCATCATCATGAATTTCTATACTACCAACAACCTTATCACCCATCGTGATATGTTTATAGACATACTTATTATTTAGTATAAAACGCAATAAGTCTTTATGAACTTCACTAATTTTTACTTCTGTGTTGTTCATTTTTTATTTATATTAAAGTCCATATTGACGATAATATTCGTCACAGCTCTGCTGCTGACCTTTAATAAGTTCTTTAAGCATAGTCATCTGTGCTAAGAAATCATTAGCAAGTGCCTCTGCCTTCTCTGCTTCCTGTTTGTTACGGAAGTTAGCTTCATCTGTCAATCGTTTCCGATCGGCAAAGAATAGCGGAGTCTGATTATTCTTAGCTCGAACACATGCTTCTTCAATTGCCGAATTATCTGTTGCTTCTGCAAAGAATTTCGGTTCTTGAACAATTTTAGCCCGTAATTCTGGCTTTTCGTTGAACTCAATGAAAATCTCATCATTAATAACAAGAAGTCGTTGAGATGACACAAGAACAGTGTTAACCATATATTTCAATAGTGGTTCTACTAACCGTGGATGTTGATTAGTAAGTTCCTTCTCACGATGAGAAAGATCAACATTGTCAACTTGCAAATAACAGATAGTCTTACCTAAAAGGCTACCCATATTACTTACTATCTTACGAGCATCCCGTAAGCGTGCTTCAATTTTCTGTTCGTTTCCTTGATTATAATTATTTTCCATTTTGATAAATTTTTTATTTAATTGCAGAACCCATCGTTCCTAAGTAACACACTAGCAGTTCTCTTAATTCAGTATAATTAATAGGCATCTTATATCCTATCGCTTTTAAAAAGCTTAGAAATAATTATAGTAAATCTCTAATTCAATAGATACTATACGTGTTACCAATTATAAAAATCTGACACAGTATGATAAAACTCGACATTTAATTCTTATTTACCTTCACTGATACTATTCTGATAACTTCTGCAATTAAGGTTATTTGAAATTATTTGTTAATTCTCTGATATTTATTATCGTAGTTATATTCTAGAGCTCTTGGTAGAGGTGCATACAACAGGGACTCTAATGGTAAGAGATATATACCCCGTAAGATAATTGGTTTAGCTGATTGTTTAAAGAGCCTAACAGTAAATACCTAAAAACGTGCTCTACTCATTTTTATCCATTCGTCAGTTGAGTGCTGGGTTTCCGATACTGTATATTATATCTACCGAGACAGGGTAGACCTTTTGTCGACATCAGCGCTGCCGGTTTTGTTATGAGCTGTTTATGTTTCAAAACACCCACTCTATAGCCTTGTATTACTCACAGGCTGCGTGTACTTACGACTTTGTTCTTATCCTGCACATAATTCTAGGATTTCCACCTATCATCCCTTAATGGAGGGAATCAGTGTCACTTTACATATATTGTTGCGCAATATACTTTAAGTGGTTCTAGTGTTAGCAATTATATTGTACAGTCGAGGGTGGCTCGATATAGCTTTTAACTATACACTATACTACCATTGGACTTCCTCATTGCTTTAGTTAAACATGTTAATAATCTCATAAAAGAACCCTTACATATTAGACTTACTATCTACATTTAGTGTCAGTAAAGTGTAGCTGCTAAAATGGGGAATGCACAGATTATACTCCGATCTGCTTCGTCCTCTAGGTTAAAATATTTCACGACTTTCCTTACTGGTTGTAAGGCTCAATGTTTTTAAATATACAACGTTATCTCAATGTTGCCAACTCGAATTTGATCAGGGAGTTATTTCTCCACTAGCTTTAGATTTTCTGTTTATACTAATCACTTCCAATCTATGATATAGAGTTTTCTGGCTCTTCATCCCATATCTACTTTATTTCCTAGTGCAAAGCACTTTAGGTTTATACTCATCTAAGTAGCAACTGAGTTTAATTATAATATTACTTAGTCCACACAATCCCATTAAACTGAGAATTATTTCTTGCAAAATACTTTAATTATACTTCCGATTAGTTATATAAATATAACATTACATATAGGCTTTACACCTAATCCAGTTAATCTATATTATATCCATCTTACTTACAACGTAAGTTCTATATAATGATCATAGCTACTCAGCCAAAAAGGCATGTAATTTACTACTCACTTATCATATAATTAAATAGTGCTATAATATTTATAATTCTACCTTCATACATACTGCTTTAAACATTCTTTCTTTAATGCACACTTCCAATTTAAGCTTTCCAAAGGCACGTGTCAGTATGGAACACTATAGTAGTATTTTTAGTAACTTTATAGCTACAAGGAAGATTTGGAGTCTACCTAGAATGCTTAACGATTCTATAAATATGTATCTACTAAAGTTTGGAGCTTTAGTACTTTTTTTATCCTCGCACTTTGCGAGTTTGCAACTCGTGTAAGGTAACATTCCCTTTTGATATTCAGTTTGATAACTGGTATTCGAATGTATTAACGATACCTGGCATTGTTTAACTTCATAAATCTGCTGATTTAATCGTTGCGTCTTTAGTCACCAATCGGTTCTCACTGAGGATGTGCCACGCTCTTCCTCTTTCTCGTCATTTTTTCAGTCTTAAACAGTAAATTCGACATGATCAAGTTATTATACCTTCGTTCACTCAATAATAGTGGTAGCTATTATTCCAGCCTCTAGTATTATGTACTGTTAATGCTTACTTTACTCAATTTCAGCATTCCTCTTCCTATTTGAATAGGAGCGTTTAGGCGAAGCAATTACGTTGCTAGCGAATGCAGTTTATAGCTCTTATTTCGCGCTTTGCTGCTCTAGTTGCGCGTCAGTTTTATCTTCACTGATAATATTTACCTTACATATATTAAGGTCTAGAAATCCGACATAGTTAGTTCCTTTTACTAAGTCTATTGTTTTATGTTTAATATCATACGAAGATATAAACGGAATAGGGTCAAATACATTTGCATCAAAACCTTCTAATTTCTTAGATAATTCTTCAACTCTGTATTCTAACTTCTTAATAAGTAAACTAGATTGATTAAGTATTTCATTAATCTGTTTGTTAAATTCATGAGATACTTTACCATCTTCTATGACAATTCTAGTAGCAGAAGAAGCTTTAGACAACTCTATTCTGCTGTTCTTTAAATTGCGAATAACTTCTGAAGTACGAAGCATGTGTTGAACGACTAGTCTATTTCTCGTCATCTTCATTATTATTCCAAATTAAAGGTTCTACATTATTTCGTATAATTACCTTGTTCTCCAATACAAGAGGAGCAACACGATATGGCGCAGGTCGATTATCCACTACGACAGGCTTCTCAACTATACGCTCAATATACTTTTTAATTGTTCGTATACTATCTTTCTTAACAATGTTTACATTAGCAGTAGCTGTACCTTCTACTGTAACTTCTTCATTCTTAAGGTCGATTTTAATAGTAGATGGTAAGATTGTTTCAACAGGTCTTGGAACATCTACATAACGAGGGACAGGAGCCAGTTCTGCTTTTGGTGCAGTTTGTTTAAGTGCATCATAGCTAACAAAGCTTCCGAAAGTTAAGATACATAGTATCATTAACATATTAATACGATTATTCATATTTGATTATGCTTTAGAGTACGCAGATTCGTCAATGTAATTTGCTAATCGTTTTACAGGATCTTTATACAATTCAGCGATCTCAGTAAGTTTATTCTGAACTAGCTGAGTAGAATCCCCTAGATTATACATATTGTTAATTACAGAGAAAATCTTATCTCCTTTGATTTTATTTACAAAGTCTTTGTTGTACTTACATTCAATTATTCCGTCAATAGTTACTGGAATGTCTTTTTCTTTATTAGCAATCTTTTTGATTATTTCATCAGTAGATGATTTGCTTAGCATATCATTAAAGATTGTAACAGAAGCATCCGCTCCAGTCTTTTCTGTAGCAAATTCTTCAGCACTATTAGCAAGCATTACTTTAATAAAATCAGCAATCTGTTGTTCATTATATCCTAGACCTTCAAAGTCTTTATACAACAAACTGTGTGCAATATATGGAGAGTTATTTCCAATTAGAGCACCAGATGCTTTACTCATTAAACCTTTCAAACAAAGTGTTTTTGTTTGATTAAACTTACTATACATTAGAGCTAAAGTAGTAGTAGGATTATCAGATTTAACTTCAAATGCTTTATTTGCCCATTCAATAGCATCTTTAACATTCAAAGCCATCCGTTGTGTAGCATTAATTTTAGTACCTTCTGCAATATTACTACGACTTAGAATTCCTCTAAGAGCGTTAAGCTTTTCTTCTTCAGTTAGCTTAGGATCTGCTTCAGGTATTTCAAACTTAGTTGCTTTAGCATCTGCTTTAGCAGCTTTTTTTACATCTTCAGGTACTGATTCAAATTCAAGATTTAATTGTTTTCCGTCTTTGGTAGGTAAAGCTTTAACATCTACTCCGTACATATTTAAGAATTGATTCTTAATCTGTGGATATACGTCTTTAGTTATAGTAATACCCTTAAGAATAGATTTACCTTCTTGTTCTAGTTGCATTGCATATAACAAACACAACTGACACAATCCTCCACTATATACTTCTTTCATTGCGGCAACTTGTTCGCGAGGCAAGTCTTCGTCAGTGTCAATATAAGTTTTACGGATTAGTGACAACAATTCTACTTGATGATTTTCATCAATACGTTCCTTGTTTGCAATCATAGCTACTCCACGTGTAATATCAATAGGTGGTTGTTTTTCGGTCTTTTCCTTGTTGATATCTACAGTCTCTGGAATAATAGTTTCAGCTTTTTCTTCCTTTTTCTTTTCTTCCTTCTTCTGAGGTTTCTCAGATTCAGGTTTTTTGTCTTCTTTTTTACCTCCTTCTTTTTCTGGTTTTACACTAGCCTTAGTTTCCTCAGGCTTCTTCTCCGTTTTCTTTTCTTCTTTAGAAGTATTTTTAACTTCTTCTTTTGGTTTTTCTACAGGTTTCTTTTCCTGTTCTTTAGGTTTATTACTTGGTTGAACTTCTTCTTTCTTTTCAACTTTTTCAGTCTCTTTTTCTTTTGTAGGTTCTTCTACTTTTACAGTATTAACCTTATTTTCTTTAATCTTTGCTGCTAAGTTAGATTTGTTTTCTTTTCCTTTATTACGTTTTGACATTTTGATATGTTTACGACAGTCCTTTCTGCCTTTTAAGTTAAAAATAAATTAATAAATTAATGGTTTAAAAACTTGATAGTAGAAGCATTTCAACTATCGTTAACAATCTCTGGTAGGTTTAACACTTTATTAGGTGCGCCTATTGATTTAGCTACAATGTCACTCTCCATTTCCTTACCCATTACCTTGTATGTAGCTTTATTTTCTATTTCCTGGTAATTATTACTAGGAATAGTAAATAAAACATAAGATAATGTGGGATTAGGAGTTGTAGCTTTATCTACTACGGCTTTCTCAGGCTTACTATTATCATCACTATTAGTGATAAAATAGTATCCTGCACCTAATAACAAACCTAATGCTAATGTAGTTAGCATTCTTGTACAAGCATCAATTCTTTGTTCAGTTTTCATTACTCTAGATATAATGAAAATGATGATGATTGCAAGCAACAAATAAATTATCGTTGACATGATTTGTTAGGTATTAGTAAATATTTGCTATTTTTTGTTTTAATCGTTGTCTTGCTTTATTTAAATCTGATTTAACTTTAGATTCTGGTAAAGCAAATTTTTCAGATATCTCATTATAAGATAGACCTTCTATTCGAGCGTTTATTAAATCTCTATATTTTTTTCTAAGTGTTAAAATAGCTTGTTCAACTATTTTTACTTTTTCTTGTAAAACTAATTGTTCTTCAGGACTTTTTTCGATATTTTCTAATTGAATAGTATTATCTTCATCGTCCATATAGTTATTTAATTGCTCTTTCTTATTTCTTCTTATATAATCTATTGAGCTGTTAACTGCAATAGTTTTTAACCACATTTCAAATGAAATATGTTGTACATAAGAATCTAATTTTTGATAAGCTTTAGTAAATACTACAGACGTTAAATCGTCTGCTATATCTGTATTCTTTACTATATTATAAATAGTAAACCAAATATTTGATTTATATAATTTATAAAGCTTAGTAAAGGCACTTTCTGAACCTTGTTTAGCCTGTTCTACTAAAGTAATTACTTCTTGTGTCATAGGCATAAAATATTAGTGAGCTATAGTCTACCCAACGACTATAGCTCTAAGTCTAAAATGGTAAAGTTGATATATAGTATCTACTACATTCAGCAAATCTAAAGTTAAACAGAAGAAGTATATGATTTCCCCAGTATATTTTAGCAATCTCTGGTATTTGTAATTTATCTATCATATTTATTACAATTCTAAGTTTTACTCTAGATGTACTTTTTGTAATAGTAAATCCTTTATCATTTATTAGACAATCTACAATAGGTTGAAATATAGTTCTATTTGCATATCTAGCTAATTCTACTACTTCTTTACTTCTATGAATAGTAAAATCTAAAGGATAGATATGTGGATCATCTTCTATGTTATAATACTTATCGCTAAGATGTTTTTCACATATAGGATTATAATTGAACATATATTCATAAGGTAGATTTTTGTTAATAGTATCTAAAACTTCGATAAGCATACTACTAAATATAATTAAGAAATTTCTTAATTTTATTTTCTAAGATATTTGATGCTTGTCCAACATCAATCTTATACTCTTTACAAATTGTAATAATGAATTTGTTGTCACATTCTGCTGTTCCATACATCTCCATATACGCTTTGTACTTTTCTGTGAGTTCTTTGATTTCCTCATCTGTTACTACTTCACACTTTTTAAAAGTACGAGTACCAATTCCTAATAAACTATTAACAGCACTGGTTACAGTTAATTTATCAAATGTATATTGGTCGGGATTTTGAACAATATGTTGTACTTCAATAGAATTTTCACCTAATTCTTTTACTCTTCCAGTATTAAAGAATTCATTCATTGAGATACCTTTTAAAATTTTGATAAATGGAGCCTCACCTACTGCTTTAATAATTATGTTCTGGCTAGGTCCCTGAGCCATCCATACTCCTTCTTTTAATGCCATAGTTACTTACTTTTTGATTTGTAAAACTTTTGTGAAATTTGATATGCCATTGTTAAATCAATGCCATATTTTGTTATTAACTTTTGTCTAAAGTCATCTATATCTTCAGATTGTTCTCCTAGTTTAATGACTTCATCTTTTAAACCTGGCTTATTAAATTTAATCCAAGTTACAGTTTCAAATAATTTTTCCATTAATTACTGACAGTTATATTCATAGTTTGATACTTGTTCTTGAATATTACTCCAAAAACTTAGTCCTTCTTCTAAACTAAGTGATACACATATTGCTTGGATAGAATATGTTGTATACAAACGGTTTATCATATTGATAGCTTCTTTATAATGATATTTATCTTTTAAGTTACTAGGTATATATTTTTGATATACTTGTTTAGTAAAGCTACAATAACATTTATTACGTTTCATAATAGTACGCCATGATTCTGGCATTCTATCTTTACAAGCTTGTCTAATACTTTTTTCCATAATATTATAATTATTTAAAGTCTTGTTTTTGCTTCTTTACACTTTTTCATTAGATATTTCATTTTACCTAATATATTATCCCAATATTCAAATCCTTCTTTAGTACTACCCCAAGAAAATCCACCACTCCATGATCCTGCTGTAGGATTTTTTTCAAATACTCGTAAATCAGGTTTATTTCCATGTCTTACTTGATTCTTAAGTATTTTCTGTTTTATTTCTGGTGGTAGAGTCTGAATACTATAAAATTCTGTTTTCTTTCTATGTCTTCCTCTATTCATAATATTAAAATTTAGTTCACGGAGCAGGATTCGAACCTGCACTCATTTCCCATATCCGTTCTGTGTCTAACCAATTGCACCATCCGTGACCTGCTTTTTACGACATTAGCTTAGCCGTTGACTTATCGTATTACGCTGCAATACGAGTATAGTCTGTTACAAAAGATTTGTCATTTCTGACGTCTATTGACCTATTCATTTTCATTCTCGCTGTCAAAACCATAATGCCCCATTCTCCTTCCATATATTCGTTGCCGTAGCAATTTTCAGGCATAATCTTCGTTTTTCTTTAAACTAGAGATTCGGTTGGAGCTACCTAATATTAAGTCATTTTCATGTGATGTTCCTTCACCATATATAGTTTTAAGCTCTACTATCAAACTAAGCATCGTTTTAAGGCAACATTACTCTGGAAACCTTTTGTGGAGCATACGGGAGTCGAACCCGTGTCCAAACGATTCATCCAATGACCTAACAGTCAATATAGTAGTATATAGTTAAATCAATAACTATATACTTAAATATGAATAAACTGTAGGTAAGTACAATAAAAATAATAATCGGAAATATATCTATTAATATATAGAAGTAGATAGTCTGCATATTTTACAGGATTTACTCTATATTCTAGTAATAGTATCAATTATTTTTTACTATAGGCTCTAGGCTCGCTTACTCTACAGTTTTAAATAGGCTTTGATTGCATATATAGTATAGCAAGCGCTCACGTAGAACGGACTCGATTGAACTATAGGCATAAAGCTCTCTATATATATACAATTTGATTTTGTGTACTGTTTATCGTCATAAGACTATTCATAGTACAAACTTCACTAGTTTTATACCCTCGTGGCTTATAGCTCTTGAGTTTAGAATGATCTTTAGGCTCATGATCAGTGGCACGTTTTTTACCCAGCAAAATGGGTCAAGCCTCTATTGCTTGCTGTTAATTCAGCTGTGTACAACACCTTGCATCAAAAGACGACTTATCGTGCTTTTAGTACAAAGATTGCTATAAAAGCTTCTCTTTGGGTTGTCGATTAATAACGCCAAGCGTCATCACCGTAAATATCACGTTTTCCTTTTTCAATAGCTTTATCACGAGCTTCTTCAGCCTTTGATATAGCACTGTCATAGGTTTCGTAATTACCTGTGGTTTCGAGGTCTTTTCTTGCTTCACTCACTTCTTTCAGATAGATTTTCTGAGCTGCTTCTTTTATACGAGCCATACGAAGACCCTTCAAAGCATCATCTTCTTTGCTTTCTGAATTACGCAAGCGCTGTTCAATTCGTTGAGTTTCTTCTTTCAGTTTACGTTCTGCAATATTATTCTTTGCAGCTTCAATTGCTTCTTTAGAACCAACTTTCTGTTTTTCAGATTGAGCAATAATAGCAGCTTCAACATCGAATTCAGCACACAAAACGTTTGCGCCTAAGATAGCGCTTGTAAAATTTACATTTTTCATAATTGTTTGAAATTTTAATTGTTAATAATTGATTTATTTAAGAAATAAATATTAATAGTATATCTCACTAAGTTCATTACTGAGTTCTTTATTTTCCTCTGTAAGATATTCAATTTCTACTTGAGATTCTAATATAATTTCTATTAGTTCTTCTTTTGTTTTTGTTTCTAATTCTTCTTGTGTCCACATAGACTTTTAAATTTAAGAGAGTTATCTGTCTATTCGTACGTCTTATTCAACAGAAGCCCTTTTCCTTCTCCTGACCTATTACTAGGTTGACCGTTGTATAGTCCGTAGTACTCTATCTGTTAAGATTCCTTTAGGGGTTTGGCTTTATAACTCTCTAGGCTTAACTTCACCATAACTTAATAATTAAGTTAAAAACAAATTATCTGGCATGATAATATTAGTTGTTATAATAAATATTACTTTATTACTACACGCATGGAGATTTTACCTTCCACGTTTATAAGGCTCTAATTTCTTATGCCTTATTTTCTTTTTAGATTGATACTCGTAAGCTTTTTCAGATCGCTTAGATCCTGGAAAATGAGATTCCTTGTAAGTCTTTCCCATATTACATATCCATTATATAATACATTTTAACTGCCAACTCTGGTATATAACTAGCTTTGATATTAGTCAAATAACTAAGATCAGATGTACTCGGTGTCATTAATATACGCAAAGCTTCTTTGTTATTAGTACTAATAATAGATGCTTTTAAATAGTCTTTAAACTTACTAGAACTTGGATGATATCCGGATTTAGCTTCAAATTGTTTAACAAGTTTGACAAATTCAGAATCTTTAGCATTTAATCTTTCTTGAGAGGCATCTTCCTCTGACAATAATACAGGTTTGGTATTAAAACCAATCTGTTCAGAGAATTTAATCATAGCATTTTTAATGTTTGATTCACTCACCTCATTAGGTATGCATATTACGACTACTTTCATAATTTTGATATTATTTAATTTTAGTTAGTTTACTTTTTTTGTCTGTATTACGACTGTTAATATCAGCGTATTTATCTTTATTGTGTATTTTACCACAACGAATACAGAAGACTCTATCTTCTCCATTTTCTGATGGAGAGATTCTAGTACCCCAGATATGACCATATTTAATACAGTCAATTCTTCTTAATTTCTCTATTTCTTCTAGAGTTGTTCTTTTGCTACACACGTTAGCTAATTTCATAAAGAACTTTGTTAAATATTTTCTCATTTACATATAGATTAATAGTTTAAAAGTTAATATTAATGATGGCGTCTCATAGTTGCAGCTATGAGATTGTAATCAGTCTAATTGAAAAAGATTTAAAGTTGATACAGTATACTGCAATATACTTACCAGTTCTCCAATAGGATAGCTTTTGTTAATAGAGCGAACTATTTTACATTCTTGACTCTTACATATTTAAACACATGCAGAAAAGCTGTCAAACTAATCTTACTGTGTACATGATTTTAACGCCCGCACGATCATAAATACATTTAATCAATAGGTTGTTTATAATTTGCATACGTATGTCTTACTAATTTTAATTAACTATCATAGTATTTACTTACGCCCCACATGCTTGTCATCTTCTGAAGGAGCTATATTCCTGTTTCTCAACTGTAATATAGCAAAGGCAATTTTAAAATAAATTAAAATGTAGATTTTAAAGAGTCGTTCTTTGGTTCAGGTATACTTGGTTTAGGCATACTGTCTGGTAAATATTGTTTTTGCACATCCATAGCATGTTTAATAATCTTATCATAGAACTCTTTATTTGTAATATAAGTATTTACAATATCTTGAATAGATATTTGTGTCCCTTTTGTTACAAGTATTTGAGTAACTATCTGAGTAGGCATAGCTAAGTATACACTATCACAATAACGATAAAATCTCATTTCTTCTCTTTCCTGTAATACTTCCTTTACAGAGGGAATATACTCTTGTTCAATAGAATCCGTATCAGGGACATTATTGATTACTTGTGGTTTTTCCACACAGCTTGTTAGCATAGTTACTAACATAAACATCGCTAAAATAGCAAATAGTTTTAAAGATTTAATTTTTTCTTTCATTTTTGATAATGTTTTTATTAATTTTACTGTAACATTGAGTAGATTTCAGAAGCACTTTCTTTAACTTCTGCTACAACTATTTCTTCTCCACCTGAAATAGCATAAACACAAGTACAGTCTTCTTCATCACGAATAGATGAAATTATTTCTGTATCTACTACTGTATTGCCTGGTATTTCTGGATCAAAATTGGTTAATAATATAAACTTTTTCATTATGGTATAATATTATAAATTATTACTAATAGTGATATTAATATATATAAACTAATCATAATAGTTTTATGATTGTCTATAAATTGTAACATTTTATCTAATAATATGTCACAAGCATCAGGGTTTGAATCTGTCTTCATACTTCTCACTGTTTTTATTATCTAAATTGTGATTAACAGAAGCTCCTAGTTCGTATATAAATCTAATTACGCAGAATATGCATAATGTGATTATAATAACACACCACCATTTGTAATAGTCATATAGACTACCATGCTTTAGCTCAAAGGCTAAACTTTCATCTAAAACTGCATCAATATTAGCTTTTAACCATAGTGTTACTATAGTAAGAGCTACTATAAATCCAGCTAAAAAATTGATTAAACTTTTCATTCTTTGATTTGATTTAATAGTTTATTACTAGAATTCTTCCATGTAGAAAGTAATTCGTTAAATTTATCTCTTAGTTCTAACAATTGTTCTTTTTCTTCATCTGTTATACATTTATAATCAGATTCAAGATTAATAAGTAAAGAAGATAAGTTACTTTTTAGACCAGTTAATCTAAAATAAGTAAAATTTCTATATCTTATTAACTTCAATTTCTTGCTCATATTCTATTATTTTGTTATATAACTTTTCCAATAGAAAATACCTTTTAATGAATCTTTCCAAGAAAAATTAGTTATTATATAAAATACTAGATAATTTTTTCTTTTTGTACTTAAGTTAAGACCCTTGTAATTATAATTACGAAAACTCATATTATAATATATTATTTCAGAAACAAATTCACTTAAACAATTAAAATGAATTAAAACATGTAGTAACTCATATGACATATTTGCCATAATGTGATGTTTCATGTTTTGTCTAATACGCTTTAAATCTTTTTCTGTGTAATTTACAATATTTTCCATAATTACTTTTTAATAAGGAATACTAAGTTTTGATTTGTACAAATAGCAAGATGTGAATACTTTCTAATAAATTTCTTTTTCATATTGATTATGTTTTAACGGTTAGTAAATTCTAATAAAATGAAGGTGCTACTTTCACAAGCAACAACCTTCTATAAACCAAATTTTAATAAAGAGAATGGCAAATGTAACTAACATCTGAGGACTAGGATACGCTAATCCCTATAAATGATGCAATTAAAAATAGCGAAGAGTTACTAACGTAGCACAATATGGTTTGCATCATACATGATTTTAAAGTCTGCACTAATGCTAGTTCGAGTGAGCTGTATAAATCAATATACATTTCAGACTAGACATAAGCCCCACATGTTTGTCAAGGATTCTCACCTTAAAGAAGCAGTTTATAGTCTTGCTTAGGACTGATATTATATAGTCTTGCTTGAGTCAATAGTATTATTGTTGTATAATACAGACTTTGATTCCGTATTCCTTTAGAGCATTTTTTAACTTAATTACTTCTTGGTATTGAAGTATAACACTTTCTTTTACTAGATCTGCAAAGTCTTTTGCGTCTTTTAAATCTAAAGATGTACTTTCTTTTATGATTTTAATTAGCTTTATTCTATTTGCGCATCTTTCACCAATATTATAAAAGCTTCCAGGAATTTCTAAACTCACTCTTACTATAGACTGTGTTGTTAAGCTTTCAGCCTTTGAAGATATTTTATCTATTTCCTGATTTCTAGCTTTATTTATGAGAATACTTAGTATTTCATTAAGTTTTTCTTCTGAGCATATCATAGATATCGCACTTAGTATATCATCTATAACTAGATGATTATTATTCATGAGGCTATCTATTACATACTGTTGTACAAGTGTGAATTTTCCTTTCTTCATAATTTTGATATTATTTGTTAATACTATTGCTCTTATACTGCAAAAGCTATATATTATCTACGTCAACATTTTTGCTAGATAAGAATATATAGAGATTTAGGTTGATTAGGGATAGTATCCCAAACAATCCTATCAAATGTCCACTAATTTTTACATTTTCAAGTACTATTCCAGTAAACATAGCAGATAATGCCAGAACTACTGTCAATGCTGCATTGAATTTGAGTATTTTTGCTAGAGATTTCATATGTATTGGTTATGTTATGATTCTGGTTTTCAAGAAAGCGGTGCAAAAGCACCGCTCACTGTTTACTACTATCTTCTTACAGGTCTCGTTGGCTGATGACCAGGCTTCTGTACTGGTTGTACTTCAGGTTCATCAACTATAACATCAGGTTGTTCATCTACTTCATCATTGTCATTGACACCTGCTAAATACTCTTCAGCATCATACCATTGACCTTCACTAATACGATACTCTCTGATAGCATTTGCACGAGTTTTAAGCTCGTTCTCGCTCATTACTGGTTCTTCTTCACCCTTTACTAGCTTCATCAAACAAGTAAGCTGAATGCTAGTGTAAATGCGTGCAGTGTTACCTTCCATGATTACATCACCTTTAGAATAGCTTCCTCTTCTGCTATCAGTTTGATAAGTCATAACAACTGGTGCGATTGGTACGCTAACTCTGTCTACATAAACAGGCTCTTTATCAATCTCTTTGTTGTTGAATGCATCAATAATAGCATCTTCAAACTCTTGGTTTATTACACCATCATTATCCCTTTGAGGATAGAAGTTCATTGAATACTCTGATGAACGTCCTTTAGCTGCTCTTTCTAGCAACGACATCTTTTCAGGGATAAACAATAATCTTAGGTAACTGTGTCCTTTGTCCTGTTCAGATTGAAATTCTACGACTTCACTTCTGTCATAATCTACTTTTACTTTCATAAGTCTTGATATTTATGGGTTTATAATTCTATACAGTAAAAGAACAAGGACGAGATTAGTCGTCCATGTTATCACATTGTTTTGGGTACATTATCCCCAGTCGAACCACGATTCTGCGTACTCAATTGCGCTTTCGTCTACTTCGTCATAATCTTCGTACAACATAATATTGATTTTTAGGTTACTACTACTGGGGTGTTTCCCCCGATTAAAGAGAGAGGGGGCTTGATTTTGTACAGGTCCACACACTCACAATTATCCTCATAATTTTTTGTTATATATTTTTAATTTTTGTTAAATTTTGGCTATTAAACATACATAAACTTTTATAAAAAATGTTAACAATTTATCACAATAAGCAACAAATATAACGTATAATACGTTACTGTATTAGTACAGTCTAACACAGTAAATACAGTAAGTAGTATAAATAAGTAAATGTAGCTACTACTTACTTAATATTATAAGTAACATGTATACTAGTAAAGAAGTAACTTTTATAGCTAACCAAGTAATTAAACTAAGCACTCTTACTTAGATAACACTAATGAAATCATATGGATTTATAATATCAGAAGCATGAATTACTATTATATTAGAAAGAAAGACTAGCAATATTCTAACTGCATTTACTTAGCTAATATAAGTAAGAAAGCTAGGTATAATGACGATTATAGAACTTTTACTATACCAGGTAAAATAGAGTACACATTTACTGAATAGTTATACAAAGAATTCAAAGAAGATATTTTAAAGAAACATTCCTGAAGTACAAAGGATCGTAGCCACCTAAGCATACCATTAGAACTGCTCAACGTAGGTCTGAATCGTAAAAGTCAGTAGAGTTATTCCCTATCTCTGAGTATATTAAAATAGGGACCCCATTAAAATATTAGTTAGTATGGCACAAGATAATAATAAAAAAAACTACCCAGAATATCATTTTCAAAAGAAAGTATATTTAGCAGTACCAGAAATCAGTGAAGGAGCGTGCGTTGGCTGCGCTTTCTACAATAAACTTGATTGTTCAAAGTACCAAGAACGTATAGCATTGTGTAGACAAGGTAATATTTTCAAAAGAAAGTTGCAACATATAGACGATTAATACGTTTAACAAAGAAAAAATTATTTATGGAAGACAAAGTACTTAAGACAGTAGTAGATAGTATTAAATACTCATTTAAAAAAGATATACTAGTAAAACCATTGCCAACTACGAAGGTTACTGTAGAATATACAGAACAAATACCTACTGGTGAAAAGGACGAGGAAGGTTTCAATAAATATGAAACTAAGAGCCACACCAAAGAAGTAGATTCAGAATTTTCAAGAGGTATCGTTATATCTTTACCTACTAGCAAGGCAATAAATGAAGCTAATGATATGGACATTAATCTTGGCGATACTATAGTTTATGTATCTAAATTTGCTAAGAATTTTGATCTATTTAAGGACTCACAATTAGTTAAGCCGTATGACGTAATTGCAGTTGAGTCTACTGAAAAGAAGTAATAAGTTACTTAAAGTGCCCATGCGAGCTTTAGTCATCGTATCTGCACTATAAAAAAATTCATATAAATTCGTTTTAAATACCCAGGGTTAAAGCTCTGGGTATTTTATTTATATATACTTAATAAATGTTAAATAATATAACCATTTACTTATAATGCCGTTTTATAGGCATATGGTAACAATGATTATGATATTAATTATAACCGTAGTAAGTATTATCTTATGCATGCATTGTAAGAATATAGGCTATAACAAAGGATATTCAGACGGTTATGAAGAATGTAAAAGGAATTTTGAAAAGATAGAAAGATATAAAAGATCTATGAGTTCAAAATTCTTAGAAAAATTAAAACATTAATGATATGAAACAGTATAAAGTTATTAAAGAATTTGGTTGTGCCAAAAAAGGAGATATTTTCTATGAAACATCTGAGGGACATTTTGAAATGGATAACACATCTGAGTGTGTGGATATGTATAGCAATCGTAATATGTGTATCAGCCCCAATATTATTAACACACTATTGGATGCAAAATTTGTTGAAGAATTTAACTCAGAAACGAAAGAAGAAGAATTTGCAAAAGATAAACTAACTAGTATAAGTAACTTTATCTATGAAGCTAAAGAACAGTATAAGAAAGACCATGATAGTTTGATTGATGAATATAATGAAGGCAACTTACCTGCATGTGTAAAAGTAGAAGCTGATACTGTTTACTTTAATATGAATAAGATACTAACTAAAATTGAGGAACTAATAAATGAATAAACTAGTTAAGGAATGTAAGAAGAAAGATCTATATTCTGAATTCTTGAGGTCCTTAAACGGTATTATTCAACTACCAGACAGGGAGTTACAGCTACTTACTACTTTAGTAGACTTATAGATAAATAAGCAAAAACTCCCTGGTACTAGTGAGAGTGTTATTAGTACAGAAAATAGAAAGTATATCACTCATACTTTAGGTATTACTCCTGACAATTTGAGTAGATATTTAAGTAAATTCAAAGAACAAGGACTCCTAGTAAGAGGAAAAATAGATAATGAGTGGTTAGTAAATAAAATACTTATACCTGAAATAATTAAAGATAGAGTGCAGATAACTATTATACTTAAAGTAAACAATGAAGAATAAGAACGTACTATATAAACTATATTCAGATGGTTTAATCATAAAAGTAACATATCATAATTGGTTTAAGTCTATCATTGATCTTATAAGTAATAGACCTGATTTTGACATTGATTGTTACGTTCCAATCAAACAATATAATAACTCAGAGCAATCAAAACTACACGAATTACTTAGAAGAAATACTAATTTAAACTTTGACGATATTACTGTTTTAGTTAATAGTATAAGACCTAACTCTATTATACCAAACTCTAAATTAGATTGTAATCCAAACTATGTCAATACAACAAAGAAAGAAGATGTCGATCTACTCAGAATTAGCAAACAAATATAATCTGCCATATCCAGTAATCGAAGTAATATGTAACAGCCCGTTTAAATTTGCTAAGTAGATTATAGCTGACGATACTGATAAAAAAGACATAATGTTTGCTTATTTATTTAAACTAAAACTAAAGAAATTATACAAATGCAAAGATACGCAGAAATTATAGAGCAAGGGAGAGGTAGAAGAGGAACAATAACTTACAGATTAAAAATACTTGCTGAAGATAAGAGTCATTTCTTACTTGAGGACGAAGAAGGACCAGTATGGTTTTTAAAGGAACAAGTAAATAATATAATAATTAAAGACGATGAAACTGATAGAAAGTAAAGTAGAGATATTAACACAAGGTAGTGGTATAGAAGGAGTTTATAAGCAAATAGAGTTAGCTAGTCGTACTTGTTATAAATCTGAGGATAAAATTACTCCTACTTCAGCTAAAGAGTTTACAGATAGAATGATCAAATCAAAACACTGTTATACTGGAGAAACAGAAGTGCTAACTGAGAAAGGTTGGATTAAATTTAGAAATTATAACGGAGAAAAGGTCGCAGTAATAAACAAAAATTGCTCCTTTAAAGGATTTGAGTCTCCCAGCAGAATAGTAAATTATTCTTATAAAGGAAATTTCTATTATTACCCATCATTAGGCATTGAAGTAACAGATGGTCATAATATGTTTGGAGTATTTAGAGAAAGTAAAAATAACTTCTATACTAATTCTTCCTATAATTTATTTAGTTGTAATACTCCATATAGAGATAATAACGGTAGAGAAAAAACATTAGGAGAAAGAATGTTTAAATCCCCAAGGCACTGCGTTAAACCCATATCTCTGAATCCTTATGGTGAATTAATTGGATTTTGGTTAGGAGACGGCTGTTATTCTCCTGAAACTAAAAATAAATTAGTATTTCATCTAAAGAAAGAGAGAAAAATAGAATATCTTAGACGAATATGTAATGAATTAGGATATATTTTTGAGAAGAAAAAATCTAATTATTACACAGTTACTAATAATAACATAGGAAGTTCTTTTAGTTCATTATTTTATAATAATGGGAAAAGATTATCCTTACAATATTTTCCTTCTATAGACATCGCATATTCTATTATAAACGGATTAATAAACTCAGATGGAAGTTTGGGAATTAACACCAAAACTATCACTTTTACTAATACTAGTAAAAGTATAATAGACTGGTTATTAATGTATGCTCCTATATGCGGTTACTCTATCTCTGATAGAGGAGTATCTCATAATACCTCCTTAAACAATCCTGTATATAAAGTATTATTGTTAGATACTAATTATACTCTAAACAATGATTCTAGGAATAAAGATTCTAAGGTTATTATTACTAATAAAGTGGAAGAGGTATATTGTGTAACAGTATCTACAGGTTTAATAATGGTTAGAGGAACTAATGGTGTTACTACTATCTGCGGGAATTGTGCTATGCTTGAACATGGTACTGTTTATCTTACTATAGCTAAGACTGCTATGAATATTGGAGATCCTTTATTTTATGTTAAGAATAAGTACTCTAAAGTAAACGAGGATGATTTATTTTACTATATAACTACTAATATGCGTGTGCTAGTAGAGAATAATAAGTTAGATGACTTACAGTATCAAGTAGAACCTACAGAATATCATGAAAAGCGTATTACTGTTAAGTTTATATGTGATAGAGGAGTAAGCCATGAGTTTGTAAGACATCGTATATTTAGTTTTGCTCAAGAAAGCACTCGTTACTGTAACTATAGTAAGGATAAATTTAATAACGAGCTTACTTTTATTAAACCTACTTGGCTGGATATACCTATTGGTGATTATACTTATTGGGACGGAGACTGGTGCGATATCGATAATATGAAAATTCAATTACCATCAGATGGTGGCATAACAGACAACTTCTTATGGTGTTTAAAGAATGCAGATAGTCAATATCGATTACTAATCAATAAAGGCTTAAAACCTCAAGAAGCTCGTCAAATACTACCAAATGCAACTAAGACAGAATTAGTAATGACAGGCTTTGTAAGCGATTGGGTACACTTCTTAGAACTGAGATGTAGTAAAGCAGCCCACCCAGATGCTCAGAAGTTAGCTAATGAATTAAAAGAACTAATTTATAAGTAATATGCACACATTTATAGAAGAGTGTCTAGAACCACTATATAGACTACAATCTCTTAGAGAGATATATTTCGATCCTGTATTAATGAATGACATGTTGCTATTTATAGCAATGCAAGATAATAGACTATTAAAAGTATGAAAATAGATAAATACGAATGCAGCTTTCCTGGTAAATTATGGGTAACAGTATTAGATTATAATGAGCCTTTAAATAAACTAATAAATAAGTTCACATTTAAAAAGAACATTAAAGGATTTGATGAAAGCATTAAAGATATTGAACTGTTATTATCAGAAGACAAAAACAAAGCTTATGCCGCATGTTATCCAGTAATGGAAAATAGTACAGGAGAAATGGGAGTACTTACTATAATATTTGATGATATAGATGTTGATGTAATATCACATGAAGCAGTACATGTAGCAGATTACTTCTTTGAAGTAGGTGGTATATATGGAGAAGACTTCTCAGAAGGTAATGAAGCTTATGCTTACTTAGTTGGTTGGTCAGCAGGTAATATATCTAAAACAATAATAGACTATGAAAGAAGAAGAGATAAAAAGCAACAAGAACGTATCTAAAAAGAACGACTTCAAAGATAATAAACTTAGATGGGACTTACTTCCATTACCTGAAATAGAAGATATTGTTGCTGTATACACAGCAGGATCTAAGAAATATGGAGATAATAACTGGCAGAATTTGCCTAACGGTTTACAAAGATATAAAGCTGCATTACTTAGACATTTACTTTGTTATGAAAAAGGGGAGGAATTCGATGAAGAAACTGGTTGCAGACATCTCGCTCAAGTAGCATGGAATGCTATAGCTATGCTTTGGATAAGTAAGTATAAAACTTTCAAAAACGCTACTCCTGAAATGTTAATCAAAGCTTTAGATGAGCGAATAAAAGAAAAGGTGGATAACTGTAATAGTATACTTGATGAAATGTCATTAACAAAATAAAAGTAGTAAAATGGAAACGATATGGTGGAAAACTCAAAGTATAGATCCTAATACTAAACAAAGAATAGGAATTCCAACTTTACATGTAGTATTAAAAAATGACGATGAGAAAATTAAAGGAGTTGTGTTATCTAGTGATATAGTAAGCAATATAGAAGACGCTAAAAATAGTATTGTAGACAAACTTATTAGTAAATTAGAAGATACATATAAAGAAGTAGAACAACAATTAAATAAATAATATGGAACAGTTAAAATTTAAGAAATTAGATTATTCAGTAAAGAAGGAAGACGGAACAGAAGAGATTAAAAAGTCTGAAGGTAAGTTACCTACTAGAGCTACAGCAGGAGATGCAGGTTTGGATTTATACTCTACTCGTATGACACAAGAAGTAGACAATAGTGGTAAATTAGTATTAGTATATCACACAGATATTGCCGTAGAGATTCCTGAAGGATATGTAGGTTTACTTTGTATGAAGTCTTCAGTATCTAATAGATCTATTACTTTAGCAAACTCTGTTGGCGTAATTGACTCTGGTTATAGAGGAGAGTTAATGGCTAAATTTAAAGTAACAACAGACGCTGTTCCAACTGTTTACTCTGTAGGTGAAGCTTTTGCTCAATTATTAATAGTACCTTGTAGTATCCTAGAACCAGTATTTGTAGAAGAACTTGGTGAAACAGAAAGAGGAACGAAAGGGTTTGGAGAAGCAGAAGACAAAGCTTGTGAATGCAATAGTTGTTGTGATACTTGTGAATGCTTTAATTAAATATGCTACATTTCTTTGATATAGTTGGTGGTGAAGTAGTAGTACACGCTGATTTATGGGCATTACCACCATTTGAAAAACTATGGAATCTAGATAAAGATCCTACTAAAGCTCACGCTAATAAGGTAGTAAAATTTATTATACTATGTGATTACTGGAATAGCCCATATGTAAAGAGTATTAGTAGTACTGAGCTTAGAGAAAGAAAGTTAAAAGAAAGGATATTTAAAGATGAAAATTACTCTCTTACTTTAGAGGAATAGATAAGTAGAGATGAATATAAAGAGCTTATTAATACTAGAAATCTCAAGATGCTGACTTCTATTATGAATAAATTAGATACTATTAGTAATTACTATGAATCTTCTTTAGAAGAAGAATTAGATGAAACTAAGATAGGTAAATTATTAGCAGGATTTGAGAAAGTAAAAGGCACGATGCAAACTATAGATTTTCTAGAAAAGTCTGTTAAAGCAGAAGAGCTTGATAATACTAAAGTTAAAGGTAACTCTCAAATTAATCCATACGAGTTGGTAAAAAAAGTACAGTAACTAGCAACATAAAAAATAAAGTTACGTTTTACAGAAAAAAATAAAGAAACTATGAAAAAGAAGAAATTTTATACCAAGAAAGAAGAAGTTTATTTAGATTTGACAAATCCTAATCAGACAGTTGGTGAAGCTATTGCACAATCAAATGCTGAAAGAAATGCTATCAGAGAAGCTGTTTGTGAAATTATAGAAGAAAAGATGGTTGAGAAACCAATAAAAAAATCTAAATGGTATACTAAGTTTTGGAATAGATTAAAGAACTTGTTTTAAAATATATGTCTAACGGGGATAGACATTAAACATTCCCCGGCACTCTCCTGTGATGTAAAGGTAACATATTGAGCTCTAACCTCAAAATTGTCCGTTCGAGTCGAGACCAGGAGGACTAATAAAAAATAATTTAATGTTACTATCACAAATATGATAGACTTCTAGAAAAAAATATTAAATAGCAATAAGTTTAGACAAGCCTGTATTCAATTTTAGAATACAGGCTCTTATTGTTCATATCCTTCAGGAACATCTGAATACTATCAATTCTGGGATGAAGAAATGAACAGATGTATTAATGGTTATACTGCTGATGATGGGGACTATATCACAGGGTATAACTATTTTTATATAAACTATTGTCCTATACAAAGAATAGTACATACAGTAAAGAAATTACCAGATGGTACTACTAAAGTAATAAAAACTAGATCATTATAGTTTCCAGACTTTTATGACTATGACTATTACTTTTTCTTAGCAATGGCAGAAGCTGAAGAAAAAGGTAAACATATGTGTGTACTTAAATCACGTCGTAAAGGTTACTCTTATAAGAATGCCGCAATGGCATGCCGTAACTATTACTTAATACCTAACAGTAAGACTTATATATACGCTTCAAATAAACAATATCTAACAGAGGATGGTATACTTACTAAAGCATGGGATTACATGGACTTTATAGATAAAAATACTGCTTGGGGTAAGAAGAGATCTGTGAATACATCAATGCGTAAAAGAGCAGGTTTCTTTACTAAAGATGAATTTGGTAATGAAATAGAAATGGGTTATAAGTCTGAAATAATCGGAGTATCTCTAAAAGACAATCCAGATGCAACTCGTGGTAAAGCTGGTAAACTTATTATATTTGAAGAAGCTGGGTCTTTTCCAGAATTAGGAGCTGCATGGTAGATTGCTAGACCTTCTGTAGAACAAGATGGTATAGCATTCGGAACAATGGTAGCATTCGGTACTGGCGGTGATCCTGGTAGTAGCTTTGAAGCTCTTAGAGACATGTTCTATAATCCAGACGGATACAATTGTTTATCGTTTGAAAATATATGGGATAGTGCAGTAAGTAATACTAAATGTGGATTCTTTATTCCTCAATATACTAATCTAGATATACGTAATGAAGATGGCAAAAGAATATATATGGATGATGATGGTAACACTAATGTTAAGCTGTCTCTACAATATATACTCGATGAGCGTAAAATAGTAATACAAAATGCTACTAGTTCTGTTGCTGTTGATAGATATGTTGCTGAAAGATGTATTACTCCTTAGGAAGCATGCTTGGAATTTAATGGTAATATATTCCCTAAAAAAGAACTTCAAGAACAACTTGGTTTAATACGTACTAATAAAGCACTATAGAATCATAAACAAGTAGGAGATCTTATATTTGATTAGTCTGGGCAATTAAAATGGATACCTAAGAAACTTGGTGATATTACTAAATATCCTTTAGGTAAGGATGACGATCCAAAAGGGGCTATAGTGATATGGGAACATCCAGTTAAAGATGCTCCTTCAGGATTATATATAATAGGAGTAGACCCTTATGATCATGATTAGTCTGGTACAAACTCTTTAGGCTCATCTATAGTGTATAAGAGATTTTAGAATTTTGAATCTTACTATGACATTATAGTAGCTGAATATACTGGTAGACCTACAACAGCTGAGGAATACTATGAGAATTTACGTAAACTAGCTATTTACTATAATGCTAGAATAATGTATGAAAATGAGCGTAAGGGTTTATTCCCTTATTTTACAGCAAAACATTGTGATTACTTATTAGCAGATTAGCCTGATATAATAAACGATATAGTAGGTAATTCTAAAGTACAACGCAAAAAAGGCTGTCACATGAATAAGCAAATAAAACAGTGGGGTGAAGGTATGATTAAAGACTGGTTAAATGAAGAGTATGCACCAGGAAAGAAAAATTTAACTAGGATACTATCTGAGCCATTGTTAGAGGAGCTAATAAGCTATAATGATACTGGAAATTTTGATAGAATCATGGCTCTAATGCAAGTAATGATATACAAAGAACAATTATATAACGTTGTTGTAAAACAGAAAGAAAAAGAGAATAAAACCAAGCTGTTATTTGATGGACCAATTTTTGCGCAGAGTTGGTTTCAAGACGACAAACTAAATATCAGTAATGACGATAATGTATATACATTTTAACTATGAAGAATTTAAAATCAATGCCGATTTAGAAACTCTCTATGTTCAAAAAGAATAAGGAGTGGAGGCAAGCTTGTGTAGACTATATCATAGGCGCTAGTGATTCTGGCTAGGGTAATTTAAATAGAGATAGATCTGACGAAATGTAGACTTACTATGATTTGTACAATAGTATATACAATGAGAAAGATCTAAAGTATGTTACTAATCCATTTAAACAAGATGATGGATTTCCTGCTACAGCTTAGGACTATAATATAATAAAGCCGTACATAGATTAGTTACTAGGAGAAGAAACTAAAAGACCGTTTAATTTCTATATAGCTAGAACGAGTGATGATGCTGCTAGTGAACTTCAAGAAAAAATGAAACAAATGCTAATGGACTATATCTATGCTACTATTACTAGTAAACTAAGCCCAGAACAAGCAGCTAGATATGAACAAGCATTGGCTACTGGAGAAATTATGACTCCAGAGCAGATACAAAAATATGTAAATAAAGACTATAAAGATATCGCAGAAGTTACAGCATACCATGCTTTATAGTATCTTAAGCGTAAGCTAAACTTAATACATGAGTTTTACAAAGGGTGGAAAGATGCATTAATAGCTGGTGAAGAGATTTATTACATAGGTATAGTAAACGGTTAGCCTTATACAGAAAGAGTAAATCCTATGTACTTTAGATATGAGCAATCTTTAGACTTAGAATTTATTCATGAAGCTTCTTGGTGTTGTAGAAAAATGATTATGTCAGCTACAGAACTATATGATAGATTCTATGATAAAATGTCAGAGAAGCAATTAAATGATTTACTAGATTTAATAGATGAAAAGCCAGGTACTTCTCCTGAAATAAGAAAAACATCTATGGATTACACTCACTATAAGATGTCTAGTATAAACGGATTTACTGCTAATCCTTTTGATGCTAATCATATTACTGTATACCACTGCTGTTGGAAATCATTTAAAAAGATTGGATTTGTAAGTATAACTGACCCAGAAACTGGTGAAATAGAAGAAGTACAAGTAGACGAAACTTATAAACCTACTGGCAGAGAAAACTATGTAGAATGGAAATGGATAGTTGAAACCTGGGAAGGCTATAGAGCTAATGATGATGAATATATAGGCATACAACCTATAGAATATCAGCATATATCAGCTGATAATCCTAATTCATAGAAGCTGCCATATACTGGTGTTGTATACAATAATACTAATAGTAGACCTAGATCTCTAGTAAGTATGATGAAACCGTTACAGTATATGTATATTGTAGTATGGTATAGACTTGAATTAGCAATGTCTAGAGATAAAGGTAAAGTAGCTCTGATAGATGTTACTTAGATACCTAAAGGATTAGGTATAGATGTAAATAAATGGATGCATTACTTAGGAGCATTAGGTGTAGCATTTATTAATCCTTATGAGGAAGGATGGGATATACCAGGACGTGAAGGTGGTAGACCAGCTTAGTTCAATCAATTCCAGTCATGGGATCTTAGTATGGCTAATGTAATAGACTAGTATGTAAATCTAATGGCTAAAATAGAAGATATGGTAGCTAAACTTACTGGTATTACTCCTTAGAGGCAAGGGCAAATAGCTCCAAATGAGCTTGTATCTAATGCTAATACAGCAGTAAGTATGTCCTATCATATTACTGAACCTTGGTTTTGGACTCATAATCAAGTAAAGAGAGAGGTTCTAACAATGTTATTAAATACAGCTAAGGTAGCCTGGAAAGATAACAAAATGTGCTTGAATTATATACTGGATGATGCTACTAGGGCTTTCCTTAAATTATCCGATAGATTCTTCTATGAGGATATGGATGTATTCATTGACGATAGTACTAAGAATAGACAAGACTTAGATGCTCTTAAAAATCTTATGTAGCCTGCTATGCAAAATGGTGCTAGTTTACTTGATATAGCTGAAATAGTTACATTAGACAATGTAAATATAATTAAGAGTAGATTAGAGGAAATTGAGCAGAAACGTATAGAACAAATGCAGCAACAACAACAAGCTGAACAGCAAGCTCAACAAGAATTAGTTGAAAAACAAAATCAAATAAAAGAAGAGGAATTGATGATTAAAGAAGCTGAAATGGATCTTGAAAAATATAAGATAGATCAAGATAATGCTACTAAAATTACAGTTGCTCAATTAAATGCTTATAGAGGATCTGAGAACATGGATCAAAATGAAAACGGTATACCAGATCCTATGGAAATAGCAGCTCAAGCTTTAGAAGAAAGAAAATAGGCATCAGAAGAAGCTTCTAAACAATTTGAGTTCAATAATAAGCGTAGAGAAGCAGAGATGAAGAAAGAGATTGAAGATAAAAAAATTCAACTTGAAAAAGATAAAATCTAGGCTTAGAAAGAATTACAAGCTCAAAAAGATAAAGCTGCAATGGAAAGAGAGAGATTAAAAGCTAAGACTGCAATTAGAAATAAAGTAACAGGAGAGCGTTAATATGAAAGTAATTCAGAACAAACTAATTCCTTTTAAGGGATATAAATATATTAACTTATTTGGGTTACTATTTACTAGAGATAAATCTAAAATAACAGATATAGAATACAACCATGAGAAGATTCATCTTAAGTAGATGCAAGAGATGTTATGGTTACCATTTTATATCTGGTATGGAGTCGAATACTTAGTTATAACAGTAGCTAGGTTATTTGACAAATAGGGAGATAGGTATCATGATATATCTTTTGAAGAAGAAGCTTATAATAATGAAACTGATTTGAACTATTGTAAAAGTAGAAAGCATTTTGCTTGGTTAAAATATATAGGTATTAAAAGTAATGAGGAGGAGTAATTATGGCATGTAAAGGTGGAAAGAAGAGCTCTAAAAAAGGTTCTAAGAAAAGTAAGTGATTATGGAACGTGAAGCATTTAGATAGAGAATGCAACAGTATAAGTAGGCTAGGGAGAACAATCCCTAGCTGAAGTACTGGGATTGGAAGAAGTATGCAGATGGTGGTACTATAGAAGAAGATCCTCCAACTACTAGTGAAAGACCTATAATAAATTTTGATCCTAAAGGAAATCCGTATGAAGCTAAATATGGCTATAATCCTGGAGCTGGATTTACTAAAGATCCATTTAATCTCTATGATGTACCTATTATAGGTGATGCTTTAAGTATATATGATGCATCAGAAGCCTTAAAGGATAAAGACTGGTTAGGAGCTAGTTTAGCAGCATTAGGTGTAGTACCATTTGTACCTAACAATTTAGGTAAGACTATTAGTAAGTCTATGAACAACTATATACCTGAAGTTAGGAGAACTACACAGGATAAAATTAACGCTTTACTTAGAAGAGAAAACAAATTGAATGACACTCTAGGTAAAGCCGTGAGTGGAACAGGTCTTAGAAGGGTACCTTATGAAGATGCTTTAAATGCTAGAAACAGAGTATATGAATCTGTAATTGATCCAGAAAATCTAAAAAGAGCTAGAGCTATTGATAGTAGATACGGTACTAGTTATGAAGCTGTTTACAAAGGTATGAATGAAAGATACCAAGATCCTATGGAATATTTCATGTCTAGCTATGAACCAGTATTAGATGCTAACCTGAGTAATAGTACTAAAGCTCAAGTAAGTAGTAATCCTAAGAATAGAGATATAAGATTTAGTAAAGGAGTTAATACTGGAGAATATAACATAGATACTGGATTAATTAGACACGAAATAGGTCATAAAGTGGATATAGATGCTACTAGAGGAGCTGTCAATACTAATCCATTTATGTAGGATTTAGCTAAAGACATACTACCTTATGATCAAGCTAGATATATGTTACACGGAATAGAAAACCCTGTTGAATCATACAAGTACTTAACTACTCCTACAGAAATTAAAAGTCACATGAATCAATTTAGATAGTATCTGATTGATAATAAGATAATGAAACCTGGAGATAAAGTTGATGATGTTCCTAATTTCTTTATGCATTTATAGGCAGCTCCAGATGAATACAAAGGAATAAAATTATTGCAAAATTTATTTAAGACTGATAGAGCCTTTAAGAAAAGGTTTGATTAGATACCGTTAACGAATATCAAGGATAACAGAGTAATAGCATGACGTTATTAATGCTACATGCTGTAATAAAGGTAAAAAGAAGAAATAAATCTAATTAATATATTAATTATGGAAAAAGAAAATAAGATTACTTTAGGTGGATTCGATGCTATACTTGATAGCTTCATCCCTAATGTGAATAAAAATGTTGAAAATATTATTGCAGACGATTCTGTTGAAGAAGATGAATTAGATAATATTAAAAAGAATCAATTCGATCCTATTACAGATAATATAAAAAAACAAAAGGATAAGAAGGACGATAAGGCAGAAGATTCTAAAGATGATGTTACTGGTCCTGATGAAACAGATGATAAGTTAGATACAAAATAGAAGTCTAACGATTCTAAAAAGAATACCAAAACTATAGACAAAGTGGATGAAAAAGATGAATTAGATGATGACGTCGATGATGAATCTACTGAAGTGGATAGTAATGTAGTAAGTAACTTCTTTGACGCTATTGCTGAGAAATTAGGTTGGGATATTAATGAAGAGGACGAAGATAGTAAACCTAAGGATGTAGACAGTCTTATTAAATATTTTCAAGATATTATAGAAGAAGAAAGTAAACCCACTTATGCTAGTGAGGAAGTAGAAGCACTTGATAACTTCGTAAAACAAGGTGGAGATCTTAAACAATATTTACAGATAGATGCTGAGTTGGATCTAGATGATATTGATATGGAAGACGAGTCTAACCAAAAGTTAGTAGTAAAACAGTTCTTAAAAGAAAAAGGTATTAGCGCTAAACAAATAGAAAAGAAAATATCTAAGTATGAAGAAGCTGGTTTACTTGAAGATGAGGCTCAGGATGCATTAGAAAGTCTTAAGGAGATAAAGGAAGATAAAAAAGAACAGCTATTATTGGAACAGAAAAAACAATATGAACAAATGGTTGCTAACCAACAGAAATTCTATAATAGCGTTGTCTCTGAAATAAAAGGCTTAAAAAATATACGTGGTATTACGGTCCCTGAAAAAGACAAAAAAGTATTAATAGATTATATACTTAAGCCAGACACCGACGGTAAAACTAAGTACCAAAAGGACTATGCTAAAGGTGGTGTAAAGAACTTAATAGAATCAGCATACTTTACTATGAATGCAGATAAACTATTAGAAGCTGCTAAGAAGGCTGGAAGTAATTCAGCCATTGATAAGTTTAAAAATAGTTTAAAGACAACATCTGTAAATACTCGATCTAAACAAATATCAAAGAGTAATGATGATGAGCCTATTTGGTCAAATATTGCACGAAAACTGCGTATATCATAATAATTAATAATAAATAAAATTAAATTACTAGTATTTTATGGATAACAATATTTTGAACTCGTTGGTCCTTTATAAAGGAAAATGGTTTAGCGATTTGATTGATACTAATAAAATCAGTCTCGCTTCTCAGCAAAGACCTTACGAGGTATCTACTATCCTGTCATACGTATTTGGTACTAAAGATAATGGTTACAGTACTTCTCTGGATATGTTGACAGGAGGTCTCGGTAACGTAATGACTATTGACAAACCGTCATTTGAATGGGGCGTAATGATTGATCAGGACAGAGCCGTTACAATTCGTGATGCAAAATGGAATGGAACTACTATTTCTGAAGATTCTACTCCTGGTCTTGGTAATACTCCTATCACACTGTGGTTAGAAGATAGCTGGTTTGGACCTGGTGCTACTGTAGAACTTGATGACAAGAGTCAGTTGCGTTTCGCTGACGCTCCTTATCAGGATGGTAACTTGTTTGTTTATACAGGTTTCATTGCTAATGGTAACCCTGCTTCTTACATTAATCCTCGTTATTTGCAAGCTGGTTGTCAAGTATCTCGTTTGGCATCTGCTTACGAAGAATACAGTGAAGAAGCTGATATCCTGAACTATAATACTCATTTCAAGATGCGTAACTATTTGACTACAGTTCGTTTGTCTTATGATATTACAGGTTCTGCATACTCTGAAGTAATGGCCATTGCTTTGAGAGATCCTAAATCAGGTAAGACTTCTTACTTATGGTCAACTTTCCAAGAATGGGTAGCTATGCGTGAATGGTATAAGCGTCTTGAAAGAGCTTTGGTATATAATCAGAACAACGTAAACAAAGACGGTTCTTGTAACTTGAAGGGTAAGAATGGACGACCTGTATTTATTGGTGCTGGTTTGTTGGAACAGATTGCCCCGTCTAATAGACGTTATTATACTCGTTTAACAGCAGAATTGTTGGAGGACTTCTTGTCAGATTTGTCTTACAACGTACTTGGTACTAATGAACGTAAATTCATCGGTTTGACTGGTGAAATGGGTCTTCGTGAATTTGACCGTGTACTGAAAGAAAAGATGGCTAACTTGAACATGATTGATACTGTATTTGTATCTGGTTCTGGTGAAAACTTGAAATTTGGTGGTCAGTTCAAAACTTATGCTATGAGCAACGGTATTGAGCTTACTTTGAAGTACTTCCCGTTGTATGACGATTTGACTCACAACCGTCAGTTGCATCCTGTAACATTGAAACCGCTGGAATCTTACCGTATTACTTTCTTGGATCTTGGTCGTCGTGACGGTGAAGCTAACGTAGTTAAAGTAGTTCGTAAAGATCGTGAATTCGTTAGCTGGTGTACAGCTGGTTCTGTAACTCCTGCTGGTTATGCTCACTCTAACACTGAAGTTCGTTCTAACGCTAAGGACGGTTATGCAGTACATTTCTTGGGTGAATGCGGTATTATGTTGAAAGATCCTCGGGCGTGTGGGGAGCTAATCATGATGGCAGAATAATTAACTAACTTTAACGTGTAATTACCTGACAGCTTGAGTAACTTAATTAGGTTATCCACGTTTTTAATATAAACAATTTTAAACAGATAATTATATGTTAAGTTACGAAGTGTATAAGATTACAAATAAAGTAAACGGAAAAATTTATATAGGTATAACTAATAGAGGAGCTGGTGCTAGATTTAAACAGCATATATTTGAAGCTGAACACGGCTCCTCTTTTAGATTTCATAACGCTCTTAGAAAGTATGGAGCAAACGGATTTGATATTAATATCATAGCGTTCTGTAAAAACGCAGAAGAACTTAAAGAAAGAGAAAAGTTCTTTATAAAAGAATATGATTCTACAAATCCCGAAAAGGGATACAATATGATAGAAGGTGGAGACGGTACTTTTGGTAGACCTTGTTCTGAAGAAACTAAACAAAAAATAAGTATAGCTAACTCTGGTAAAACAGCTAGTGAATATACTAGAAAGTTATTATCTGAAGCTGGTAAAGTACGAACAGAAAGTAGAGATAAGTATTGGAAATCTGGTAAAATCGGTGAAACTAGAAAAAAACCAGTATTACAATACACTTTAGATGGAGATTATATAACAGAATATAGTGGTGTAAACGAAGCTAGTAGAAAAACTGGAATAAATACCTCATTAATAATATCATCCTTAAAAAGGAAAAGAGTATTAATATCTGAAAGAAATCCATATATATGGTTATATAAAGAAGATTATAAAGAAATTCCAAGTAAAGTAGACCCATCTTTAGCAGCTATACTACCAGATTGGAAACCACAGATTTCTGATAAATGCAGACAGGCTAATATAGAGTCTAGAAAAAATAAAGTAATAACTGCTGAAGAATTAGCTTTAATAAAACAAAGAGCTACAGAAGCATGCGGAAAGAAAGTACTACAATATTCATTAGATGGAAAATTGTTAGCAGAGTTTGATAGTATATCCGAAGCTAGTAAAAACACAGGTCAAGATAGAAAAACTATAGCTAATAGCGCTAATGGAAAAACAAAAGTAACTAAATCTACCAAGTTTATCTGGAAATATAAAGAATAACTTGAATACTCTAATTATATAATTATGGAAGTAATCGTTAAATTAACAAAAATAAATCCTTGGACAGGATTAATAAAATGGTCTAACTGTTTTGATTATGTAAGTACTTACTGGACTAGATCAGGTAGTAGATATACTGGTTTAACTACAGAGAAAGCCAGAGAGTTAGAATAGAAAATGGGTAAAGCAGAAGGTGAACTAGACCCAAGTAGTACATTTTGGGATACATTTGCAATCAAAATTGGTAAGAGAGAACTAGTTATTAATACAGATAGACCAGAAGGAGAATTGCAATATTTATTCTTATTGAAACACAAAAGAGTAGCTAACGGTTTAGATAAAGTAACTCCTGCTACTGACTACGTACTAATTAATAAAGAAGCTGAAGCTGAACAAGCTAATAAGATTAATAAGGTTAAACGTGATGCTTATAGAGCATTAGATAAGATGAGTCTTGAAGATATGCGTAAGTGCCTTAGATTGTTTGGTGTTAAAGCAGATACAATGTCTAATGAATTAGTTGAAGCTAAACTTACTGAAAACATTGAAAGAGATCCAGCTAAATTTATTAGAATTTGGGTAGAGAATCCCAATAAAGAAATTAACTTCATTATTGAAGAAGCATTAAGTAAGAATATTATTCGTAAGAATAGATCTGCATATTACTTTGGTACAGACTTAATTGGTAATGGTCTTGAAGACGTGATTGCATACTTGAAGGATAAAAAGAATCAAGACTTGTACTTAAGTATAATTGGAGAGATAAAATCTAAATAATAATGACACGATCTGAATTTCACTCATACTTTAAGATAGCAATGGACAAGAACTCACAAAGCGTAGCTTTTGGTGGATGTCCGTCTTTCTTACCATAGGAAATAGACTATTGGTTAAATCAAGGTTTATATCAAGAAGTAAGTAATAAATTCACAGGTAACAATTCTCTACAGACCCCATTTGAAAAGTCAGTTAAACGAGTGCATGATTTAGAAAAGTTAGTTAAAACAGATAGCGGATTAGTTGCACTAAAAACATCAGATCTAAATCAGTGTAAGTTGGAAAACTTATTTGGGGGTCAGAGAATGTTCTTTGTAGATGCTACTTTAAACTACAATAATAAAAGAGCTGATATCAAACTTATTGATCACGATAGTGCTAAACGTTTTAAGAAAACTTACAATAATAATCCTTGGATTGAATAGCCAGTTGGTGTAATACAGGATAATACTTTGTTGGTATATATAGATGATTTATCCATGGATAGTGAGTCTTATACTGTAGATTTAACTTATGTAAAGACACCTACTAAGATTGAAAACTTACCAGCTAGTGGAATGAGTGAAATACCAGAATATATGTAGTTTGAAGTTATTAATAGAGCTGTAGAATTAGCTCTTGAAGATATAGAATCTAAGAGAGTTCAAACTAAATCACAGCTTAATCAAATTGATGAATAATTATGACAGAAAGATAGATGCAAATAGAAGTAGAACGTAGACTACAACTAATGGACCCAAGTCTAGTAGTGGAGAACAAATTAAGTTCTGATACTATTATAGCATTCATCAATGAAGCAATAGATAAATACTATAAGACTAGATATTCTGGAATAAATTTTAAACAGTAGGGATTTGAACAGACTCAAAAACGTATAGATGATCTACGTACTTTAGTAAAATCTAAAGTATTCTCTGACGAAATCAATGAGTAGGATAATACATATACTGTTACTTTACCTTCTGATTATGTATTATTACTAGGCGATACTGCTGGTATAACTCCTAAAGGTATAAATGATTGCTGGGAGAAAGGCAGTGATGGAAAATATAAAGTAAAATATACAGATACATTAGAATCTACTATTGAAACAATAGATAGACAATTAGGTAATACATTATCAGAGCATAAGTTAAAATATTGTTCAGCTAGACCACTAAAGCTAATTCATGATAATAGTATAACTTTATATACAGACGGTAATTATAAAGTAAGTAGCTATAAGATAACTTACTTATCTAAACCTGCTAAGATAAATGCAAGTAACATTACTAACACTGAATATACTAGTTTACCTGAACACACTCACTTAGAAATAGTAAAGATAGCTATACAATTATACTTAGCTACTAAACCTATGTAGAATTACTCGGTATACTCCAACGAGGTTAATCAAATGGAGTAACAATAAATTAATGCGCTTGTCGACGTGGAAATCTGCAATAGGGAAAGTAGAAGACAAGCAGACTAGCGCTAAGTCTAATAATTAATTATTTTTATAGATATATGATAACTAGAGTTGACACCGTACTTATCGGTAAAAATTGTCCAGAATCTTACACTAATATTGATTCCTTGGCTGCTGGTGATGTTGCTTTATTTGATGAAAATAAGGTATTGATCAAATCTGCTGCTGAAGCAGTTAAAGCTTCTGCTGTATACATTGGTGTATGTGATAAGAAAGTAAACATCACACTTCCTAATGGTAACCCAGCCTCAAAAAATGTTTTTGAATATTCAAACATTATTCAAAAAGCATCTAAACCTTCATACGTAATTGGTGAATACGAAGCTCCTGCTTAGGAAAAGATTGAAATTGATTTTACTAAGGCTTCTGTTGTTATTGGTCACAGATACGTTCTTCGTATTGTTTACAAAGATGTTTATGAAGCTCCAGGTCAGTTCACTCATACTTATGAAGCTATTGCAACATCTGAAACTGCTGATGATCTTGGTAATGCATTGCTGAAGAAGATTAATGCTCACGCTAATCGTCGTATTACAGCAACCTTTTCATCACATAAACTTACTTTAACAGCTATGGAAAAAGACGACAACGAAGGAGTAAATTCATTGAATGAATATTCAATCGTTTCTATGTCTGCTTCTTTGTATGTTACTATTCCTGGTGCTTTGTTGTCTAACGTACCTGAATCAGTACCTGGTGTTGTTATTAAAGACATTGAAGGTAAACCTGGTAAAGGTTACTGGAAACAAGTTCGTGATGCTGAAGTACGTATGATGGGTTACAAAGGTATTGTAATGACTGGTGCTTATCCTTCTATTGAACAAGATAGAAAAGTATCTGAAGGTGCTACATACGATTACGTTACTATTGAGAACGATAACTTGTATTTAAGTCCTGATAACCAGTACATCAAAACTACTCCGCTTACTACTGAATTATATGTAGAAGCTGGTAGCTTGAGCGATTCTGTATTTGCTAAAGCCTTGAAGTCATTTGTTACTGGTGAAGTAGCTCCGTAATTTCAACAATAAAAAACAACGGTTTCTTTATTTAAAACCTGGCGAGGTTGAGGTTTATCCTCGGCTTCGCCTTTTTAATTTTATAGATATGAAAATAATTAATTCTATATTAAAAGACAATACTCTTACTATAATCTTAGACGCTAATACTAATATTAGCAAAGTGTATTTAGATTCTATATTGAATCAAAGTAATATGTATTCTAATGAAGATGATAAACATACACATACTATATCTAACATAGCTATAGAGGGCAATGAAATTATTGTTGATGTTAGTGAGTATGAAGAAACTTCTTTCATCGTGAGCGTTTTAACTACTAGTGAAGATAGAGATGAAATATTAGCAATAAATCAACAAGAACTATATTTAGCTAAGGTAAATCTACTAAATACTTACTGTAGTACTTGTTTAGATAAGCATTAGAAAGAAGTGATAGTAATGTGCAACTTTAAATCACAATTATTAGAATACGCTTTAGATAACAATCTTACTGAAGACTCTATAAATCATTATATAGATCTTAGTAGATTACTAGGTATGCATAGCTGTCATAATTGCAGTAAATGCACTAATGGTAGGATATGTAATAAATGTTGTAACGGAATGTGTGCATTATGATAAAAGAAGAATATAAAACTGCATGTAGGCTAAAAGAATAGACTAAGTATAATATTGACTATGATAGCTGTCAAATACTTAATTTAACTTGTGCTAATTACATATACGATTTAATTTAGCAGTCTACTAAATATGAAATAAGTTTAGAATCTATAAAGAAAATGTTAGCTATGATATATGAACTACTAGGTCATGAAATAAAATATACTATTCCGCAATATATTGGAGATAAAAAGGAGTGCTATTATGGAGTTGTAGCTAATGACTTTGTAACAGATTCTGAGAATATAAAACAATTAAGTAGTGTATTTCAAAGTTCTAATAATTTTACTGATATTTTTAGTACCAACTATCAAAAAATACTATATGCATACCCTAGTGAGTTTGGGGATATCAGTAGTATTAAAGATTAGAATCAATTTGAAATAAGAGAGTCATTTGAAAAGAGAACTGTAATCATAGATAATATACAATACAATGTATATATATTAAAAGATGCAAGTTCTGTTGACAATTATAAAATATATTTTGTATGATACAAGTAGCTGATAATTTTAATTATAGAGGAAAGAAACCTAACTTTGATCGTGATAGTTTTGATACTCTTTAGAGTATGAAAAGCTATTCAGATAATAATATAGATGAAGGTCATATATCATATTGCATAGAAACTGGTAAACATTATAAGTACAATTCAAATAACGATATAGATTCTACTACTGGTAAGTTCAGAGAGTTTATAGAAGGGGTATTACCTGATGAAGAAGATATAACATCAAACAATGATGATAAGTTAAAGTTTGCAGATAGAAAGTACAATCCTGAGAAGTTTAGCGGTAAAGGCTACAAAATACTTAGAAAGAACATACAAGATGGTAAGAACATACTATCACAAAGTATGATAAATCAACAGAATACTGTATATGAAATTAGATATGATTATGATCTGGATAACTAGGAAATTACTATACCTGAAGGTAGTACTTTGAAGTTTGAAGGTGGTAGTTTAAGTAATGGTACATTAATAAATTGTAGTAGTATAGACGGAAATAAAGTTTTCAGAAACATTAAGCTAGACAATAGTGTAAATGTAGATAATCTTTCAGATTCTATTTTCGGAAATGACTATATAATAGTCAATAACGAATTAGAGTTACAGTAGGCTATACAACATTTTAATGAAAGTAATTTGAATATTACTATATATATAAGAAATAATATATATAGCAGTGGATTAAATATAACAAATAAGATAAACACTTTAAAGATAATTGGAGGTAAAATTATATACTCTAAGTAGATTATAAATATAACTAAACAAAATTCAGAAACTCCTACACATTATATAGTAAAATTATCTTCAGATTATAGCATAATGGATCAATTTCAAAGCGACAATAAACTTTTATATTGTGGTGAAAATGATACATACATGTTAAATGACAAGATGAAAGCTTATAATATAAGTTCTAACATAGAAATTGATAATTTATACGAGTCTGTTACTAATGAAGATGTATATATAAGAGCTAAAATAGATAATGATCTTTATACAAAATTAGGTGATTTAGATGTTGAAGATTGCAGAAACTTAATATTTACATATACATCAGCTTGGGTAAATTTTTATGTTAATGTGCACCATATATCTGAGGGATATCTATATTTTAAAAATATTATAAATGACTCAGATGTTTATAATATGTATATTAATGGAGACTGGTCACACAATACTAAAGCTAGATATAAAATATTAAACTCTATCAAACTATTGACTTCTGATACAATTTGTGTAGATAAGAATAATAATTTGTATATACCTAAATATATAACTAATGTTTATTACACAGATAAAGGAAGTTATATTATAAACGGCTCATCTAATCTAGAAATATATAATTGTGAATTTTTTGGTGGTGATATCCAAATAAACAATAGCAATAATTTAACAGTGGAATCATGTACATTTAGTAATTGCTATTAGAGTATTGTTATACCAGCTAACTCCTCAAATAAAATTAGTATACAAAATAGTAACTTCACAGATATTTACAAAGAAGGCATTTTTGTAAGCAACGGCAATGACAATTGCAATATTATTAATAATTACTTTAAAAATACAGGAATTATAATATATAATGATGGTGCTAGTATAAATGTTAATTCTGATAATTGTTATATATATAATAATAAAATAGTTAATACATATACTGGTATTAGAGTAGGTAATACTAGGTCATTTTCATCTTATAATATAAGTGCGGGTATATATCATAATGAAATAATAATAGAAGAAGATTTTATAAATGGTAATAACAGTCTCAATGACTTAGGCGTTATTTATATTTTTACCCATCAAAATGGACATAATCCTTTAGGAGATGGAACAATAGTCAAAGAAAATATTATAATAAACAAATCTTCTTCAAATAATGCAAATGGCATATATTTTGATGATGGAGCTTATAATTCTTCTGCTATAGGCAATTACATTAAGGGGTTCTCTATAGGTCTAACTTCTAGAACTGTAGAAAGTACCTCTACTCCAAACAATAACCTAAATAAGAATAATAAATTTGAATACAATATTATTATAGAAGGTATAATAGTTATAGGTGGTAGAACTGATAAAATTAATTTACCTGTAGTATATTCTAATATTATTTTTACTAAAACCAAATTAATTAATATTTTTACTAACTTAAACGAATAGAATAATAGCGTTCTTCTATGTAATTATTATAGATTAAATGGTGATACTATATATGTTCCTAAATCTTTAATAAGTTACTTATGTAGTTATATTGGATTAAGCTCTTTTATTTCTAAGAAATTATTAGATATTAGAGCAGATAGAGAAGCTGGTTATTTAACTAAAGTAGAGCTTCCAGTTGATTGCGAATTCCAATATCTAAACGATTCTAGTATTAGTTATAAATATGTTGTAACACGATTCAAATTATCTTATGAAGATTCTAAAAGTACCACAATATATAAATTAAGTATTAATAGTGACGTATTCAATCTTGCTGGTGAAGTAAGAACTAGATATATTTCAGATAGATGGTATGTAGATTTTGTTCCTGTTAGTATATCTACTTTTATAAATTTAATAGAATATAAAATAGATAATACGTATTTATATATTAGATTTAGCGCTAATACTGAACTTTTAAATAGTGCTTTTTCCAGTGAATTATATTCAAAAATATGGAATTAGTTATTGTTTGGCTATTGTACAGCTATGAAACCCACTTCTACTTTATAGGGTAAAAGTGATGACAGTACTGATATATCTTATATTCAATCTTATTGTTTTCAGCAAGAGGCTCTTTATATGAAAGCATATTATGAGAATGAAGACGATGGCGAATGGAAATCTCTATTCAACTCATCTTATTATTTCTCTAGAAATAATAATAATATATTTATTGAAGGCAAAGATAAAGCTAAATTGTTATTATTTTCTTATAGTACAGCTGCAAATCCAGATGTAGTATATCAATTTGCTGGCAAAGATTTAGGCATTAGGAAAAACATATCTAAATTTTATTTTAAAGATAATAATTCTTTAAAATATTATAATGACGGTACTGTATATAATATAAACGGTGATATAGATAATACTAGAGGCACTTTTGCTTAGAAACCAACTTAGGGTATACAAACAGGTTTTGCTTACTTCTGTACTGATAAGCAGACAACTGAAGGTTCTAGAGATGGTATTATGATTTATTATGCTGGAGATAACACTTGGGTAGATGCTCTTGGTAGAATAGTTAGTTAACAAACTAAATAATATATTAATATGGCACAGTATGCAACTAAAGATGAATTAAATGAACTAATAGTACTAGTAAGAGATCTTCAAGGTGATATTAATACTCTAGATACTAGTGTAGGTGAACTTGATACACTAGTAGAAAGAATCAATCATTTAGCTACTTTGAAGGATGTTACTATTACTTATATTACTGAAGGAGACCTACTACAGTACTCTAGCGATGGTACATGGCATAATATACAACCATCTGCATTAGGTATTGGTGGTGAAGGAGGTGGTGGTATTGTTGATACCTCTGTTGTTAAAGCAATGATCAAACAAGAAGGATCTAAACTATTCCTTAGTAAACTACAGGATGATCAAGCTGCTGGTATTATTACATTTAACAATGGTCTAGTAAGTAATAAAATGACTTATTTAAAAGAAGGCGTTCAAATAGGTCATTTCGTATCAGGTATGATTGGTGGTACAGGAGCTCAAATAGATAAGGACGGTAGAGGTGAAATGACTAGTTTGATCCTTAGAGAGTTTCTAGAAGTACCTGAGTTGAGATTTAACAAGATAGATGTTGTTAGTGGTGAATTATGGAACTCTATAGCATTTGGTACTATAGAAGATGTAGACATAGCTAATCAGATTGTTACTGTTAAACTAGAAGAAGGTGAATATAGTGGTATCAAAGTAAATGATATATGTAGAGGTATATTTCATAATCTAGGTTCTGGTAACGATACAGAGTCAAAACCTGATGAGAATGGCTTTGATACAGTAGCTGGTTTCAGTACATCTTACTTTACACCTATTGAAGTATTAGACTCTTTTGGTAAGTAGTTTAGATATACTTTAAAACCTGGTACTACACAACACCCAAGTAAGTCAATGAAGTTTGTTGTATATGGTAACTTCACAGATCCTAATAGACGATCTAGTGCATATGCAACAAGAACATATAAAAGATATTTAAAGGACGTAAATACATGGTAGATAGACTGGACTAACATTGCATCGCAGTTTGGTTTATTAGATGGTCTTAATATACCAGGTGGTCCTAATGATGGTAATCTTACAGGTGATGGTGCTTATCTTACTAATGTATATATGACAGGCGCACTCATTTAGTTTACTCCTGAGTAGATGGATGAGATGAAGGGTCATGATGCATATTCAGTATCATTAAGTAGAGAAACAGCTACCATCATACTTGATAATAATTTAAATATTATTGATGAGTATAATCAATTAAATCAACTAACATTTGCTATTCAAGCATTTAAAGGCCCTGTAGAATTATCATATAGTGACGTATATGGTGAAGGCTCATATTTTGTAGAATATGAAGCTACTGGTCTTAAGTGTACTATGAGTAATGGAGTATTTAGAATTACTGAAATTACTAATGTTAGTGACATGCGAATAAAGATCACTGTAAACTGTGAAGGATTAGCTTTATTTAAAAAGGAATTCCTACTTAATTATCAGTTAGAAGGTGATGCTTTATGGGTAACATATAACGATAATGATGCAGTACCTAACAGACCTGCTGGTAGAGGTGAAACTGATGGTTGGCACAGAAACTATACAGCCAGCGCTATATGGATGTCAACTAAGAGTTCCAGAAGAATTGATGAAGGTGAATGGGGAGATCCAGTAAGATTTGTAGGAGCTTCAGTACAAGGCGAGGATGGTCAGTATACAGTATTCTGTTATACTAATTCTAGTGTACAACCAGAAACACCTACAAGTACATAGATACCACCTTCTGATTCAGTAACTACTTGGTATATGTATCCACCAGAAAGAGAAAGTACTGATGTATTTACTTGGATGACTCAAGCTACAGTATATGCAGATAAATCATTATCTGGTTGGACTAAACCTATTAGAATTACAGGTGAAACTGGTGAAGACGGTTCTGATGGTACTAAGATAGAATTCATATATACTTTGTTTACTCCTACTAATGATAAACCAAGACCTGATACTCCATCTACTAGTCAATAGGATGATTACATACCATTTGGATGGTCTGATAATCCACAAGGTGTATCTAAAGAAAAACAGTATGAGTGGATAAGTACACGTGAAAAGAAATCAGCTAAGTTAGGTGAAGGTTATTGGGGTGAATTCTCACAACCAGTTATATGGTCTAAATGGGGTGAAAAAGGTATGGATGGAGATGGTTATGAGTATATATATACTCGTACTTCTGATGTAGATAAAGTTCCAGCAACCCCTTCTTCTATACAATAGAATGATTATATACCTACTATATCAAATGGAGGTTCTACAGATTATGATTGGTCTGATGATCCTAAAGGAGTAAGTGAAACATATAAAGCTGAATGGACATGTAAACGTGTAAGAACTGATAGTGTATGGTCTGACTTTAGTACTCCAGCATTATGGTCTAACTGGGGAGAACAAGGTTTATCTGGTGGTCACTATCAATATAGATGGAAAGTATCAAGTACTAAACCTGCTACTACTCCAGATAATGATTCTACTTGGTCTACCAATAGTGAACAAGCTGTTGAGAAAGGTCAGTATGTGTGGTAGATTCAGAGATTTGTTAATCCAGATGGTACTACTACTGAATGGAACAATATAATTAGATTGACTGGCGCTGATGGTAAAGATGGTGAAGATGGTAATAGTATCGAATTCTTATATGCTCGTAATAGTACAGGTAAGATACCACAAAAACCAGCTGATAATCAAATTGATGATTGGACAGGTACTGGACCAGATGGTACAGAATGGACTGATAATCCACAAGGAGTTACACCTAATATAATTTATGAGTATGTATGCTAGCGTTATAAGGATAAAGCTACCCAATTATGGGAACCTTATTCCAATCCTGGTATATGGGCTAGATATACTGAAAGAGGTAAAGATGGTGATGGATATGAATATATCTATATAAGACAATCTACATGGAAATCACAAGGTCAATTGAATCCTAGTTCAGACCCAGTATATATAGCAGATGGTAATATATACCCACCAGCAAATGTAGAATCTGATGCTTATCAAACTGATGATTATGTTCCTAATGGTTATTCAGATAATCCTGAAACTGTAAATAGCTAGATAAGATATCAATACATGTGGGCTAGAAAGAAAGAAGGTGGTAAATGGCAAGCTTGGAAGAACGGTTCACTATGGACTAATTTTGCAGTAGATGGTGAATAGGGTGAGCCAGGTGAACCTGGTACTCCAGGAGGTAGTATAACTGTTAGCGGTGCTCCAGCTTCCATTAGATCTAAGTTAGGTTTCTTACAAACTACTAATTGTACCTTAAGAGCTATCCGTACTAATACTTCTGGTATTACTCAATCTGCAAGTGGCAACTATGCTGTTTACTATAAGAGTAGTTCTAGTGGTAGTTGGTCCAAAGCAGATAGTGGTTCAGGTACTAGTTATCAATTATCTTGGTCTTCTAGTTTAAATGCTGAATACTTCTGGTTTGGTTTTAGTACAGATGTTACTCCTAGTCCTACAGGTTCATATAATGTATGGAGTGTTGAAGTTCCTGTAGTATATGACGGTAAAGATGGTACTGATGGTTCAGATGGTTCTGATGCGGATTCTAGTTACACTCTTATGAGAGATTGTGGTGTTTGGAATTCTGGAGCATATTATTATAATGATAAAGCTACTAGAGCTATGAATAATAGTGAGTATATTAAGTACCAGAATTATAATAATATGTATGTAGTGGATTATGTAGTATGGCAAGGCGTTACCTACTTAGCTAAGAAAAACCATAGTAATGTTCAACCACCTAACTCTTCATATTGGGAAACTTCATCTAAAGTAACAGCTTTGACTGTTAACTACCTGCTAGCCAATAATGCAGCTCTTGGGGATTTTCGTTTTAGCGGAAGTACGTTCACATCTGCTAATGGCGTATTATCCCTCAATAGTAATAATGGTGAAATATGGTGCAGTAGTGCTCATATAAATGGTGTAATTAATGCAACAAGTGGTTCGTTTACTGGTACAGTAAATGCAACAAGTGGTACGTTTACTAACGTTATTGTGCAATCTGGTAATATTGCAGGATTTAGTATATCAGGAAATAGTTTAGTTAATAATAATACAAGTGCTAGTATACAGTTCAAATTAACTGGTAACTCTTTCTTATAGATAAATAATCCTTCATATTCAGGTCTTATAGATGTTCGTAACGATAACGGTATTGCTATTAGAGCTCAAGCTTATGGTAGTAATTCAGTTGGTTTATCTGTTATAGCTCAAGTAGGTAGTCCTACTAGTACTAAAGCTATAGAATCTACTGGTAGTTGTTAGTTCGTAACTAGAGATAATGAAAGAATATTAATAAACGGTTTGTGTGTTAATACTGTAACAGTAACTAGTAGTTATAATGTTAAGACTAGTGATGACTTTATCGTATGTAATAATACTGGTACTATTACTATTAGTTTTCCCAGTGTAGGATCATTCTATAAAGGTAAGATATATTACATAAAATCTGTCAATACAGGTAACTGGACCGTTAGTGGTGGTATTCGATTAGCTGACCAAAGAGGTACAAAATACTCTCAATCATATAGTGATAATAAGATAAGAGGATTTATATTTGATGGTAGCTATTGGAATGAAATGTTCTTTAGTAATTAATGAATATATGAAAATAGATTTTAATAAATTAAAAGTATATACAGGGTTAGACAAAAAGGAATTTGTGCTAACACAAGCTGCAAAAGAACTAGCAGACGGTCTTTATAAGACAGCTATGGGAATATCTGGTTATGCTTTAGCATTAAAGTTATATAATAGCAAAGGTGAGGAATAGTACACTGAAGAAGAATTTAGTATGATTATGAACTATGCTAATAAATATGGTACTCCATTTTTCATTGATGCATTACAAAGGTTAAAGGAAGATGAAAGATCAAATGATTTAGAATCAACTGAAACTAATGAGTGATAGAGAACTGCTAGAGGGCATCTATATGATGCTCTTAGCAGTTATGCAAGAACAATATATAAGTGATAGTAAACAGTTTGGTATAAATATGATAGCTGATTTACTAGTTGATAATATATCTAGGAGCAGAGAAAGAAATGAAAAAGATAACATTGCAACACGTATTAGGGAATAAGATACTAGAGTATGATGTTGATGATAGAGGCGTAATCATTGATGAAAGAGAAAAAGATCGCTATGCTAAGCAGTAGGATAGTAAGGAGAAATTAATGTCTAACTGGATCAAAGAGCATATCGTTTTCTACTATGACGTAAAGAAGCAAGGTGCGACCAACGAAACATTGAAGGAGTCTGCTTACTTGCAGGACTTGTCGGGTAAAGGAAGGAGAATGAAGTTAAATAACTTTCTCTTCGACATGATGAGCGGTGTAGATGGGTATAATAATGAGGCGTTTGTTAACATAAGTGGTGTAATTGGTATTAGATTCGACCATATAAATGGCAGACAAATTAAAGGGAAACCGGCACAAGATTGGGACAAATTCGGGTATTATAGAGCTAAAAACATGGTTGAAAGAATAATCTATTGCAAATGGCATGTTGAAGGGATATTAGACGATAATAAAGTTTACGTTGCCCAATATACTGCATACGATAATAGAGTTGAGTTACATAATGGAGATAATTATATAGAATTAGATACTAATCAAGGTAAAGTTGGATATAATTATATATCTGTTATCTCCGATCAACCCTACTCCACAGACATCACCATTACTCAGATACCCGAATATCCCGGTGCATTAGTGACAGATGGTGTAGATGATTACGGATTGGTAGAGAATCTGAGTAGTGGAGTGAAGATGCTGTTTATGACGGTTAATCCGATAGGGGACTTTAACATTGGTAAGATGTACTACTCGCAAAGATATAACCCGATAGATATCACTCCATTCTATATCTTTACAGGCGGTACTAATATTGCTTATGTAGGAAATCGGGATGGTTTAACTTATATTAACGGAGTATTAAACAAGTCTATTAAGTATAATGAATTGTTTGGGGTGAAACATACAATTACGACTGTAAACGCTAACGTTAAGCCTGAGACAAGTAAAGCTCCTTCTTTCTTTTGGGAAGAAGGGAACACTAAGAATTATTGCTCCAGACTCGCTTTCTACAACTCCATAGCCTTTGATTCCATACCAACAGAGGCAGACGGATTCACAGAGCAAGAATTAATTGATTACGTAATTGATAAATATGAATTAAAATGAGATACGTTATAGTAACAATAGAATGGTGTTTAGAACATGGTATAGTAGTTCCTGAACACGCAAGAAAGAATATTGATGGCACTAAAGTAATCTTACATGAAGATTGGTTAAAACCTATTCTTTATAGAGAAGATGAAAAGCAAGTAGAATCCTACCTCTACGACAGTAAAGAATTAAATGATATTCTTAACACTGAAGAGTGGAATGGAAAGGAGGAGTAATGGATAGAAATAAGTTAATTGAAGAAGTTAGTAAATACTTCAACATAAAAGAACTAGTATGCCCTCATTGCTATAATAAGTTTAAAGACAACTCGTGGCAGTTCATATCAACAGAGTTACTAAGTACTCTATATGTATTGAGAACCACAGTAATAAACAAACCAATGGTAATTAATACTTGGGCTACTAATGGTAGTTATAGTCAAAGAGGTTTAAGATGTAACATGTGTTAGTTAGTAAAGAGTAAAACAAGTATCTATATGTCAGCTCATAGTTTAGGTAAAGCTGTAGACTTCCACGTTCCTGGTATGGATGCAGAATCTATTAGAAACTTAATAAGGAGCAATGTAGATAAATTTGAGTATCCTATCAGATTAGAGAAGGATGTGAACTGGTGTCATGTTGATTGCTACGTACCTAAGGGCTCTTCTAACAAACTTTTAGAGTTTGAAGGATAAGTTAATCTATTACACATAGAAAGTGTCTTAAAACGCCTTAAAATGCGTCATTATGGAAAAGCAAACAATATTATATAATATCTTATATATTGATGAAAGAGCTAAGAATCTAATACCAGAAGTAGTAGATGCTTGGAATATTACTCCACATAGATTTAGTAAAAGTGGTGAATCAGTATCATTAAAGCTAAATGATACTATAGAAGAAATTAAAGGTTACAGTACTTCAGATTTTGTAGATATAGAAGTTACTAGAAAAAGTATCATTATTACTTTACAACCTAATACTACTCAAGGATCTAGATAGGCTAGAATTACTTTAAGTATAGGTGGTAGGGAACATTCTACTAAACTGTTGCAATTTGTAATACACTAGAATTGATAATTATAAAATATACGTATATGGTTAAAATTATTGAGAGCTATACAGCTCCAAATCCGAAAGAATACACATACTGGGTAGATCTAACCAGTAATCCAAACAAAGGTGTTATTAAGTATTTTAAAGGTAATGGTAAATGGGGAGATGTCAATGATAAGACTAATGACGATTAGTCTAAAGACATTGAACAGTTACAGAAATCAGTAGATAACTTAAAGTCAACTAAAGTAGATAAAGTATCAGGTAAAGAACTTTCTAGTAATGACTTTACTGACTCTTATAAGAATAAGTTAGATAGTATACAAGGAGTTCCAACTGGTGGTACTAATGGTTAGGTACTTAAAAAGACTGCAAGTGGTGTAGCATGGTAGAATGATAGTAATACTACTTATAATGTAGTTACTGGTAGTGCAAACGGCTTGATGAGTTCTGCTGACAAGAATAAACTTGATGGTATAGCAGCTCAAGCTAATAACTATGTTTTACCTGCTGCTACTGTATCTGTTTTAGGGGGTGTAAAGACTGGTGCTAATATTACTAATACTAGTGGTACTATTAGTTTAACTAAAGCAAATGTTACTACTGCTTTAGGTTATACTCCTCCTACTACTGATACTAAAGTTAATGTTAATAACACTCTAACAAGTACTAGTATAGTTGATGCTTTATCAGCAGCGCAAGGTAAAGTTTTAAAAGATTTAATTGACGCATTAACTGCTAGAGTTTCTGCATTAGAAACTCCAGCTGCATAATATATGAAGTATGGATACAGTAAGATTTTTTGCTGCTAATACCCAACCTAACCCAGTAGAAGTTGACTACTGGGTTGACCTTTATGATAACCCTTATGGTGGTAGCATTAAATATTATAATGGTACAGAATGGGTAAGATTAGCAGCTTCTGGAGGTATTCCAGATTTAAGTAAGTACTATACTAAAGTACAAGTAAACTAGTTACTTAATGATAAAGCTAGTGTATAGTCAGTTGAAAGTAAAGTAGATGACGAAGAGGTAAAAGATGTGATTAAGAATATTACATTTAGAACTTCTAATCCTAATGAAGTACAAATGGTACTCGCAAAATATGATACTACCACTGTTGCTATATCATTACCTAAAGCTAGTGATGTTTCTGCTGGTATAGTTACTTCTGATGATTTTAAAGACTTTGTTAAACAAGTAGATCTTCAGCAATTATATCAAGAACTATATGATAGTAATAGTAGCATAATAAATGCTATTAATGATATAAAATCTAAGTATCAGAAGAAACTAACAGCTGGTAGTAATATCAAAATATCTGAAGACAATGTAATATCTGCTACAGTTTCATATGAAGGTGGAGATATAGTTATTGATGGTATCAACAGTAAGATTGATAACTTAAGAAATGAATTGCAGAAAGAAGTTCAAAGATCTACTAGTACAGATAATAGACTTACTCAAAATTTAAGTAATGAATCCGCTACAGCTAGAGCTGCTGAGAAACAGAATGCTGATAACATTACTAAGAATTCTGAAGCTATTTAGAAAGAAGTAACTAATAGAAATGCTGCAATTAAGGTAGAAACAGATAGAGCTACCGCTGCTGAAAGTAAATTAGCTAATGATATTGTTACTACTGTTCAAACAGAAAAGGATAGAGCTGAAAGTGTAGAACAAGTAATAATAGGAGATTTAGCTGAGGAAGTTACTAGAGCTAAAGCAGCTGAATAGGCTAATAAAACTGCTATAAATAAAGAGGTTACAGATAGACAATCTGCTATTGCTACTGAAGTAGATAATAGAAACTAGGCTATAGATGTTGAAAAACAGAGAGCTCTTAAAGCAGAAGCTACATTAGATACTAGGATTGCTACACATACTAATGAAATTAATACAGCTTTGGCTACCAAAGCAGACAAGTCTACTACTTATAATAAAACAGAAGTAGATAGTAAAATAAGTACTATTAACTAGACTAAATAGGATAAACTAATAGCAGGTTCTGGTATTAAGATTGAGAATAATACTATTAATACTAGTGTAGATTTATCAGGAGTTACTAATAGTATTAGTGAACTTGATAGTAAGATAGAAGCTGAGATATCTAGAGCAACTATAGCAGAGTCTAATAAAGTAGATAAGGAAGTAGGGAAAGGTCTTAGTACTAATGATTATACTACAGATGAAAAAAATAAGCTAGCTGGTATAGCTAGTGGTGCAGAGGTAAATGTACAATCTGACTGGAATCAAACTAGTACTAGCGCTGATGATTATATCAAGAATAAACCTGTAGCTGCTACTATTGAAAAAGATGGGCTTATGTCTGCCGCTGATAAAACTAAATTAGACGGTATTGCAGAAGGAGCAAATGCTTATACACTACCAGCAGCTACAGCACAAACACTGGGTGGTGTTAAAATAGGTAGTAATATATCATTAGCAGATGGAGGTGTTATAAGTATTAACAAGACTAATGTAACAACAGCATTAGGGTATACACCACTTGAGAGTGTAGATACTAGTAATTTTGTTACTTTAAGCGGTACTCAAACAATAGCTGGTAAAAAGACATTTAGTGATATAATCTACTTTAACCAATAGATACAAGGTAATGCATTAAGTGCTTCTAAACTGCAAACAGCTAGATAGATTAATGGTACTGACTTTAATGGTAGTGCTAATATTACTACTTCTAAATGGGGTACTAGTAGAAACTTAACTATTGGTAAGACTACTAAAGCTGTAGATGGTAGTAATGAAGTAAGTTGGTTGACTAGTGAAATAGCAGATAATGCTACTACTACAACAGATGGATGGATGAGTAAAGAGGACAAGTTAGCATTAGCTAATTTGAATAGTGATTTCTACGGAAAAGAACAAGTAACAGTATCTGTTAAAAAAGACGGAGTAGCCCATTCTGGTTAGATTAATATTAAAAATAAAGATAATGATGAAGTCATAGCTACTTCTACTGGCAGCAGCTTAACTACAAGAATTGTGTATGGAGTTAAATATTATGTATCAGTTCCTGATATAGACAAATATACTGTTACTACAGAAAGCTTAGAATATACAGCTTCACAATAGATAAGAGCTATAAATATTGAGTATGTAAAATATGACGAAATAACAATAGATCAAACCGTGACAGATCCTAATACTATGATATCAGGAGATGTTAATGGTACTATATTATAGTGGATACGTAATAATACTCACAGATATGTTGCAAAGAAAACTGGAGATGGGCAAGTTACTATATGCCAATTAAGTGATAATGACACTACTAATTTTTATGACGGTTTAACTGATGCTCATGCTTATATTAGAAGTGTAAACCATGACGTATTTGTTAGAATACCTAGATTTTGGTATAAAGCTACTGAAGCTACTACGAATGTTTGGAAAATAGGATTTTCTAATGTTAAACAATATGGTGTATGGAAGGAGTGGGATGGTAACGATCTAATTGGAGCTTATGAAGGTGTTGTTAATAGTTCTAAATTACTTAGCATATCAGGTGAGACATCTAGTGGCGATTATTCACAAACAGATTTTAAACAATATGCTAGAAATAAAGGCACTGGATACACTCTTGTTAAATGGAAACATCATTGTATTGTAGGAGTATTATATTACGCGTTATATGGTAATACTAATTGCCAAGCTACTATAGGCAGTGGTACTAATTCTTATACTAAGAATACTGGACTTACTAATAGTTTAGGTATGAATGATTCATCAGCCTCTGCAACAGGAAATAGCAGTAGCATAAACTTCTTAGGATTAGAAAACTGGTGGGGCAATAAATACGAATTTATTGACAATGCTACGTTTAATCATGGTGGTACTGATTATAAATTTTATATAGTAGAGGATGACGGTAGTTCCAGAGAAGTTCAAGCTCACCAATATACAGGTACATTTTATCCTACTGTAATGGTATTCGGAGAGCATTTAGACCTTGTTATGAAGCCTAATACTACTTCTGGAACAACTTCTACTGGCTTCTGTGATAGACAGTATTTTTCAGGAAGCCCTAATTAGGTGGTTCGGCGTTCTTGCAGCGACTCGAATGCCGATGGGGGTGTGGCTGACTTGAATACGTACTACTCGGATTGGTATACTTACTCGAACGTTGGTTCCCGTCTTGCCTTCAGAGGTACTATTATAGAAGAAAAAAATATAGAAACTTTTAAAGCTTTATAATAAAAATTACTAAAACATGGGTAGAGGTCCGTAGGAAACTATAAGTAGTTCAACGTTCTTACAACAACTCGAATGCCAATGAGAGTGTAGCTTACTTGAATACGAACAACTCAGATTCGAATACTAACTCGAACATTAGTTCCCGTCTTGCAAACAGAAACGCAGTCAGAACCATATAGGCTATTATGCCTAACGGACCGAGCCTTACTAAACTTTCTGAAATACTGAAAGAAGTAAAAAATCACGTGCGTGCCATCATGCGTTTGGTAGGTTAGTTCTCGAAGAAGGTAGATGGCGAAACTGAAGGAGATATGCGCAGAGAAGGATATATAATAGAAGAAATAATTGAATATTCTAATATGTTAGAAAGTTTCAATTATGTTATGAGAGGTACTAAGAGAAAAACTTCTGCAATTGGAATATACTTAATGGAAAACAAGGAATTAGTAATACAGTAGTTGTAGAAGGAAATAAGTGAAGCTACTTTTAAAATTAGTAGTTATAGAGAGTATAAACTTTATGAATGGGGGAAAGAGAGAATAATACAAGTAATACCTTTAAGAGAAAGAATAGCTTTAAATGCAATAATGAGAGTTGTTGAAAAACATTTAGTGAAGCGATTCATAGCAGATTCAGCAGCTGGTCTTAAAGGTAGAGGGCTACATTATTTATTCTATAGGATGGTCCACGATATCAAAAATAATCCATAGGAAACTAAGTATATATACAAATGCGATATTCGTAAGTTTTATATGAAAATAAATCAAGTAATCATGATGGAGGTTATCAGAAAATATTTCAAAGATAAGAAACTTATAATATTATTAGATAGATGTGTATCAATGTTACCAGAAGGATTATCTATAGGACTACGTACTTCACAAGCTCTTGGTAACTTATTATTGAACTATTATGTAGACCATAAACTAAAAGATCAATATGGTGTTAAGTACTACAGAAGATACTGTGATGATGAATTATTTCAAGCTGCAACTCCTTAGTAGTTAACGCCTACAATAGATATATTAAAGTAGTGCGTATCAAAAGCTGATTTAGATATCAAACCAAATGATCAGTTATATTGCATTAATAATAGAGACATAAACTTTCTAGGGTATAGAGTTTATGGTAATGGTAAAATAGCTATTAGAAAAAGAATCAAAAAGAAATTTGCTAGAAAGATTAAAACCATAAAAAGTAAAAAGAGAAAAAGAATATTAATATCTTCTTTCTATGGTTTAGCTAAGCATGCTCACTCTGGTAATTTGTTTAAAAAAATTACTGGAGTAAGTATAAAATGGTTCTAGAAGCACGGACCAAATGATATGTATAGATATAAGAAAGTTAAATAAGTAAGCCATGAGAAATTATAGTAATGCAGATATTAAATATATAGAATGTATAAATAACAAATTAAATAAGTGGAGAATACGTTGGGATATACAACCAGAATATCAACAAAATGAAGAAGGAAACCAAGAAGAAAGAGGAGTATCATTTTTAGAATATGAGTTTAAACACAAACCATCTTTAGATGAGATAAAAGATGTAGTATTGAAATGGTACAATGATAGAATAGATGCTTAGATTTACTCTGGATTTGTATGGAAAAATATGTCAGTGTGGTTATCTAAAGAAAATCAATTTAACTATAAAGCAGCATTTGATTTAGCAGTATAGACCAACAGTCAATCATTACCTGTTACATTTAAATTTGGTAGTGAGTATCCAATATATTATACATTTGAAACTATTGATGAATTGACTGACTTTTATCAGAAAGCCATGGATCATGTTACTACTACCTTGACAGCTGGATGGGCTTTAAAAGATTCATTAGATTGGTCAGTATATAATACAGATTGAGTTAGCAAAAAGAGCTATTACATCTCCTGTATATACTTTTACTTATAGTAACATATACATACAGGAGACGTTTCATAAATAAAATGTCAAAGGTATTTTCATATGCTAGCTAATATCATGTTAGCGTTAATCTCAGAAAAAATTAATGATTGTGTTAAACAGAAGTGAACAAGTAATGAATCTCGCTAGACGTATATTTGCTAACGGTTACCAATCTATATTAGGTTGGTGTACTGGTGTTGCAACTATAATAGCTCCAGCTGTGCCTTTAATAGGTACTGCTTTTCTGTTCATAATATTAGACTTAATCTATGGATATAAAGTATATAGAAAATTCACAGGGCACAAAGATATTGAATCTGGTAAATTATGGAATACTTTAGAAAAACTAATGTTTGCATCAGTAATGATTGCTGGGTTTACTTTATTAGATAAGTTTGTATTTATGACATATGCAGATCTGGTGCTAGCTAAAGTTGCAGCAGGCGCTATATGTTTTGCAGAAATAATATCATTATTAGAATCACGTAAGGCATTAAAACCTAACTCAATAATAACAAAATTACTTTCTAAGATAATAAAATCTAAAGCAGAGAAATACCTAGATGTCGATATTTCAGATATAATAGAAGACTAGAAAAATATTAATACTATTACAAATGATACCAGTACTGATAAGCTTAGCAAAAAATAAAATTCTACAAGTTGTCAGTTGGTTTAAAAAGTATTACAAAATAATAGCAGTGATTGTCATTTCGATACTCACTGCTATTTCGTTTTATTAGCATGACTAGCTACAAAAGAAGAATTTAGAAATAGATAGAGTAACCAATAACTACGAATTCTACATGAAACAAACCGCGGAAAGTATTCAGTAGAATCAAGTATTGTAGCTTACTTTAAATGAATATAAAGAAACCAAAGATAGCTTAATATAGAAAATAAAAGCTACTTAGAAGAAATTAAAAATCAAAGAGAAGGAGCTATCTCAAGTGCAGATATAGGAGCAAGAAATAGTACATGATACTACAGTAGTAGTCAAATCAAATGACTTTGAAGTGGAAATCAAACCAAATAGTTTAACATCAATTATTATAAGCAGAAAAGATACTCTCCTTAAACATCGTCTAGACATTAGAAATTCTCAAACAGTGTTTGTAGGTTAGAAAAAAATATACAAAAGATAGTATAAGAATTGGTTCTAGAGACTCCTTCACTTTGATTTTAAAAAGAAAACTATTTATAAGTACCAAATAGATAACAGTAATAAATTAATCAAAATAGAAAATACTAGAATAGTTGAATTATCAAAATGAACTTTATTAGTAATATAATTAAAATATTCAATATGATGAGAGAAAGACTGAAAATAGAACGTCATGAGGCTATGTACGGTCCACACTTCAATGAAGAATAGGCACTAAAAGCAGTCTCAAAGATGGAAAATGAAGATGGCTCTCGTGGAGAACATTGGAGTTTAGAAGAAGCTACTTCAATCGCCAATCAATACGGAATCAATCTGAAAAGTGAAAAGTTTAATAAGTATGATTGGTACGTCGCTCTCAATATGGTACGTTCAGATTACTATCGTGCAGTAGTAAATATGACAAATGGTGATCACATTAAATATTTTGTAGAACTTACAAAAGCCTGGATAAATGATAAAGACATTGATGAGGGCAAAATGTGGTATTACTATTGCTATGTTATGTGTGACAAACTTCGTAAAGAAAGTAAATCAATGCTTATGTTTGAAGATGACGAAGACGAAGAAGTGGAATACAGATACGCTCGTGGTGGTAGAGGACGTGGCAGAGGTAGAAGTGGAAGAATGCATTATGGTTATAGATTTGAAGATGACGATGATGACGAATACTTCGACCATGAAAGAGAGCGAGAAGAACAAATGATGCGCAAATACGAACCTATTCGTGATATGCGTGAAAGAAGAATATCAAGATATTAATTAATCAAAAAATTATAACTATGTACGAACCCGAAAAAATTTATGTACAAAACGCTGGCGGTATTGACGCAGGCGTAGCTGCTTTAATGCAGAATGCAAATAAAAGTATGGACCCTGCTGCTTTAATGGCTATGATGAATAATAATGGCATGGGTGGCAACGGTGGTTGGTGGTGGATTTGGATCATCCTTATCTTCTTCTGCTGGGGTGGATTCGGAGGCAATGGTTTCGGTAGAGACGGTAACGCTGCTGGACGTTTAGCTTCTGAACTGAACACAGATGCTAACACCAACTTGTTAATGCAGGCAATTAACGGTAACAAAGACGCTATTAACTCTTTGTCTACTACTTTGAACTGTGACGTAACATCTATTCAGAATGCTTTGAGTCAGATTAATTCTGGTGTAAATCAGATTTCTTGTGACTGCAAATTGTCTAGCTGTGAAGTTATAAATGCTATTACTTCAGGTAATGCTAACTTAGCTTCTCAATTGGCTAACTGCTGCTGCTAGACACAGCGTTCTATTGATTCAGTTAACTTGAATTTAACTAAGATGGATGCCGATAACCGTTTGGCTATCTGTCAGCAAACTAATAGCTTGCAAAATGCTATTACTGGTGGTTTCAATAACTTAATGACAGATAATGCCGGTAAATTCAATGTAATTGGTGCTAAGATAGATGCACAGACTCAAATGATTAATGACAAGTTCTGTCAACTTGAAATGCGTGAAATGCAGAATAAGATAGATACATTGCGTGCTGAAAAGTCAGCCTTAGAATTAGGTTTATCACAATCTGCTCAAACTGCTAATATTGTTAACCAATTGCGTCCATGTCCAGTTCCAGCTTATTTAACATGCAACCCGTTCGGATGTAACGGTGGATTTACTGGTTACGGTTACGGATATAACGACGGTTGCGGTTGTGCTTGCTAATAAGAAAGGAGGTAATTATGTTTAACCCTTTCTTTAATCCTTATAGAATAAGACGTATTGATCAAGGTGGTATACCTACTCTTGATACAATATTCTCTAATGTAGATACCACTAACAATACTGTTACATATGGTATATGTCCATTTCAATGGAGACAGTTGCCTTGCAGAGGATTGATATTACTTAATATTAATCATACAGCAACTGGTGCTAGCGAAGGATCATTAGTATCTGTAGCTACTTCTGTTAGTTCTAGCTAGGTGTCATCTAATCCTGCTAGTGTTAATACTAATAGTGGTAAAGCTTTACTAAATGGTTCTGGAGAGCAAATGCCTACCGAAGAAATTTCAACTGGTAACAAATACTTAATATATTATGACAAACGTACTGGCGTATTTCAAACTATAAATCACATTGTAGCTCCAGCTACAGCGTAAACTAAATAACGAAACAGGGCTATCTTAATGGTAGCCCTTTAAACCAATTCATTATGCTATTCAATCAATTAAAAATTGGAGATCACGTCCATGTATTAGAAGTTCTAGGAACTTTTAAAAAGACTACTGTTTATAGTCTCGGTTCTATTACTTAGGTTTCAGGTTCTTACGATGAACCTCTACCTCAAGGTTAGTTTGCATTACCTGGATAGAATAGAAGAAAACTAGTAGATATATATGTTAGTTGTAACGGAGAATCTAAGAAATTATCAGTTCCATAGGATAAATCAATAATTAATGATAACTCTATCGGTCTTACTATAGCTACAGATAAAACAGAAATAGCTAATATGGTTAGACAGAATTACAATGAATTTAAAGCTAAGAAAGAAGCAGCTGCTAAATATGATGAAGAAATGGAAAAGTGCAAAGCTATCTTAGATTAGTTAGATGCTGAAATAGAACCACAAATTACTGCACCGTAGATAGACAATAGTAAAGAAATAAACGATATTAAAAATGAGATAACTGATATTAAGAATACTATAGCTGAAGCTAAGAAGATGTTTATGGGAGGGTTTCCTAAACCACCAGCTATGAATTTCCCAGTTCCTCAAAATAAACCGTAATAATAAGGTAGACAATTTAGTCTACCTTTTTTATTATACTTAGTTTTAGGAACAGCTATTAGTTACAACGTAGGAATGTACCTACCTTATATTAAAATCACACAGTGAGCCTTAAAATGCGTTTAATCACTATTATAATTATAATTAATACATATTAATATGACATTAAACGAGCTTGTTCAGGATGTATTACTTGAAGCTAGAAATAATCAGATAACTGAAAGTGAAAAGCTAAGTAGACATCAGATTGAAATATGGATAAAGTCTTATCGAGCAATGCTTATAAAATAGGACATAGATAAAGGTAGAACAGTAAATCCTTTATATACTCAGACTATTAAGATGCATCTCGATAAAGTAGAAGAAGAGACTGGTCATCTAGAATATATAGGAGACAAAGAATTGCCTACGTTAATAGATTTTAATTTTAGACCTGGAGTAGTATCTGTAAAAGATATGTTTGGTAATTTAATATAGCTAGGGTCTGAGACTAAGATGAAACTACAGAGATACAGAAAGTATACATGCAAAGATTATATAGCATATGTTAAAGGCAATAGAATATATGTAGAGGGTGATGCCAATCAGTTAGAATATATAGAAGTAGAAATAATAGCGGAAGATCCTACTGATTTAAAACTATGTTACAACCCAGAAACAGACGAGTATCCTTTACCAGCAGCTATGTGGGGTACAATAAAAGATATGATCTTTGCAAAAGACTTTAGAACTATGAGTATGCAACCTTCTGATACTACTAATGATAGTAAAGATGACTTATAGAATGTTTATGATCCTAATGTAAATAGAAGAGTAAGAAGATGAATGAACTAAATAAATCAGCAAATAAAACAGCTTCTTATACTATTCCTTCATTCTATAATAACTATTTAAGTAGTATAGAACCAGATACAGTATATGATATACCATACTCTATTTATAGATAGATTGTAACAGACTACTTTTAGTATATTAGAGATGAACTATTAGAAAATAGTAAAGAAGTAAAGTTACCATATAGACTTGGGTCAATATAGATAGTAAAACACAAGCCTAAACATTATGACGGTAGAAGTCTTAGAATTGACTACAAGTCTACAAAAGAATTAGGAAAGCTAGTGTATTTGACTAATGAACACTCAGATTGGTTTAAATATCGAATTTACTGGAACAAACAGGATATGATAGTAGCAAATAAGAGTAAGTATTAGCTTACTTTAACTAGAGCTAATAAAAGACATCTAGCTTAGCTTATAAAAAATAAAATACACGATTACGAAGAAATTTAACTAGCCAATTATAGAATTATGATATATAAAATGGTATCCTCGAAAGCTGTTATAGCTAAAGTAATAGCTGACTTAGGAATGGATGAGGATGATATAAAAATAACAGATATTTAGGAATGGATTGGAGAAGCTGTATCAAAGATAGGTTCTGTAAATTAGCTAGATCATAAAGTGGTTAATATACCACTAAAAGGTTATCAAGCTAAGTTACCTTGTGACTTAGAAAAATTGAATACAGTAGCATTTTCATTCTGTAATTGCGGTGGTTGGCTTCCAATGAGAAAAACAACTAGCGCATTTAGTGTTTATAGTAGGTCTTGTGAATAGTCTTGCTGTGATATGTTAGTACAAGATGAGGCTTTAATACCAATGGTAAAAAATATGTTTAATCTTACTAATGATAGACAAGCTTTAGACAAACTAAATGAAGATGACAATCTAAGATCTACACTTGGTGCTTTACTAAATCAATATACAGTGTGTAGTAGTAATGGTAAAATAATGGGAGTAGCTAATAATACTAATTTTAGTAATTCTCTACAGTATGATATCAAACCTGGTTATATCTTTTGCAATATACCAGAAGGTTGGTTAAAGTTATCATACTATGCTACATATACAGATGAAGAAGGAATGCCAATGATACCTGATAATCCTTCTTACTTTGAAGCCATTTATTGGTACGTTGCTATGAAGTTACTGTATATCGAATATTTTAAAGGAAATAAACCGTAGCATATATATTATGATGCTAAAAGTTCATGGAACTTCTATAGAAAACAAGCTTATGCTGAATCTCTGATGCCTAATGCAGATGAAATAGAAAGCATAAAGAATACTTGGACTACTCTAGTGCCAGAAGTAATGGAGCATGATACATTTTTTAGTGCTACTGGTGATAGACAACATATATATAATTAGAACTTTAGTAACTTATGGAAATAAATAGTCAAGTAAACACTTTTGAAGGGGGTATGAATATGGATTCAGACATCAGTATGTTGAGAAATAATCAATATAGATGGGCTGAAAATATTCGTTTACTCACTGACAATGCTGGTACTACTGGAGTTCTATAGAATATAGAAGATGTAAGACAGTATGAAAATGGATTGAGTGCTTCAGAAATAATACTAGGTACAGCAGTCACTAGGTGGTACAATAAAGCTAAAGGTATAGTAGAAGAATGCGGTATAGTTATTACTAAAGAATTATACGAAGGAGATTATATTAACAATATCTATGCTGTTACCGATTTTGATAGTATTAAACCAACCTGGAATTTAGTAGTATCAGCAGAAATGGATTTAATTAAAAAGGTAGCTATTGTTAGTAATTACGAAACTGAGAGTGTAAGTAAGATATACATATCTGACGGAGTGTCAGCTATTAAGTGTGTCAATATATCTAAAGAATATAACACTACTAAATCTAATCATATTACTGATAACACCTACTTCGATTTATTACCTAGTTCTACTATAGCTCCATTTATACTAGAATCTATGACTACTGGTAGTTTACCAGCTGGTATGGTATAGTATTGTTACCAATTATTTACTACACATGGTAGTGAAACTGCTACATCGTCATTGAGTGCGATGATACCTATAATATCTGATAATAGTAACAGATCTAAGACTGTAAATGGAGATCCTAAAGATACTATGACAGATAAGGGTTGTTTACTAAAAGCTACTATGTTTAATGATGGTAGATTTGAAAGAGTAAGAATAATAAGCATTCAATATTTAACTAATAATCAAGTTCCTAGAATATATATAGTAAATGAATGTGACTTACCAGAATCAGAATCTGGCACTGTAACATTTACTTATAATGATAATGGTACTGGTTATATTAGTGAATTAAGTATAGAGGAATTTAATGATCTAGTGCCATTTGAGTTCAATGCTAAGAGCATAGCTAAAATGAACAACAGACTATTTGCTTCTAACATACAGGAATTAACTTGGGATGTAGACTATGATGCTAGAGCTTATAGGTGTAATAGTAAAGGAATTGTTAAGTTAAATTCTAGTATATCTGATAATATTGAGCTCCCGCTTAAACAGATATTAGATCCGCTAAATGACGTAATTATTCCTAAATAGCACGACTGTATAAATCCTATGAATAGTCAGACTGTCTATCCCAATGATGTAGATAGCGAGTATGCTTACGGTTTTGATGTACAAGTTAGTGCTACAGATGAATTAGAAGAAGAACCAGTAACCGCTAAGATAAGAGGTGGAAAAGGGTTTAACATATCTTATAGATTCATTATTGCAGACCTAATAGAATCAGATGGTTCTACAGTATCAGATGGAGAAAGCAATAAACCGTTTATTGGATATAACCTCGAATTGAGTTCTATGCGTAGAACTACAAATAGTATACAATTAAGATGCCCAGAAACTAATTCTATAGTAGCTGTTTCTAATATTAGTACTCCTGGATCTAGAATAAGAAATTATTGTGACCCATTTTATGTTGCTAACTTCTTAGGCTATCAAAGAGATGAAGTATACAGATTTGGTATAGTGTTCTACAATAATAAAAATATTCCTTCTCCAGTACATTGGATAGGAGATATTAGATTTCCGTCAGCTGATATTCCAGGATATGAGCCTTTTACTTTTGGTGGAACTGTAGATGGAAGTGGTAACTATGAGTTAGTATCACATCCTCTTGGTATTCAGTTTCAAGTAAGCAATATACCTACAGATGTAACAGCATACGAAATTGTAAGATGCGACCGTACTATATCCGATAGAACAGTAGTAGCTCAAGGTTTATTAAATAGAACAATTAGATATAACGGATGGGCAAATTCTGATGATTATGTTTATAGTAGGCACACATTAGGTCCTATGGATAGAAGACCAGCTATCATGCCTACGTTCTCAGCATCTAAAGATACAGCATTTGCTCAAGGGTATTACGTTATTCAGGATAATAGAATGGAGCAACAAGAGAAACAATTACAAAATCCATTTGACACTAACGGAGTGTTTGATTTAGTAAGCCCTGAAATATGTTTCAATAAAGAAAAGTCTGAATAGATAATAACATCTGATGCTAAAATCGTACCTTTATATTGTGGTATGTGTGCTACCTATTGTAATGATACAGGCAACGAACACCATAGATGTGGTATACCTTTTACTGGAGTAATAAATATTACTAATACAGGATATCAAAAGAACCCGTTTGGTGGTATAGCTTCAGAAGCAAGTCATGCTGGAGATGGACCAAGATTAGAAAATGGTATACTAGACGGATTTGAATAGAATGGTGATGAAGAAAGTGGAGGTATATGTAAATACTATCAGTTCTTTACTAAAGAATACGCTAACTACTAGAATTCTAACAATAGAATCGCATTTGATATTAACAGTGCTATAAAAACTACTAATATATCACCTTACACAGATTTAGAAGGAGCTAAAGGTTATATAGATTATATAGACAAATACTCTTATGTTAACTGGTCAATAGGATCGTATGAAGCTTGGGGTCCTCATGGTGTTAACATGGTAGTTACTTCTAATAATTTATACGATACATATAATGGAATATCAAGAACTCCATACGGATCTAAATATTCTTATAATGCTGTACTATTTGTTAACATAAAGAAAAGAGCTGCACAATATGGTGGTGATACTTATGCTAATAGACAAAACTCTGTCTATATAAGTACCAATACTTATGTAAAACCTACTTGGGATGACTATAATAATCCTATCTGCTTTGGTGGAGATACTTACTTAGGAGTATTTGACTATTCACACACTTTGTTGTTTACTAAGAATGTATCTACTGATATGAATGGTTATAAGAGATACGTTGGATGTTATATACCGCTGGAATCTAGCGTTAACTTATATTATAGAAATGATACTCACTTCAGTCAAGAAACATTGCCTTCTAGAACAGGAGCTACAGTTGGTTCTGCTAATATATATTATACTACAGAACCTGGAACTCTGAATACTATATCTGCATAGAGTGTACCTATGTATGCATACAATGCAGCATATTCTAGTTCTAGTACTAGTAAAAGCTATATACAAAAGTCTATGTATGCTGAAGATGATATTAAGAGTTCTAATAGAATAACATGTTCTGAATTAAAGACTAATAATGAACAAACTGATAGTTGGACTAAATTCAAGTTTGCTAATTACTTAGATGTAGATAGTTCTTATGGACCGATAACTAATCTTAAAGTGTTTAAAAACAGGTTATATTATTTTTAGGATAGTGCAGTTGGAATAGCATCAGTAAATGATAGATCTCTTATAAGCGATAATAATGCTGGAGCATTAGTATTAGGTACAGGTGGTATACTTACTAGGTTCGACTACTTAGTAACACTAAATGGAGATAGTATAGTAAACGATAAGAGCATTACTAATTCTGAGACTACTATATACTGGTACGATCTTGATAAGAATGTGTTATGTTCATTAGGTAATGGATTTAATGAATTATCTAAAGTTAAATTTGTTCAAACATATCTTAATCGTTTACCAGACAAAGCTAGAACTAATCCTGTATCATTCTATGATAAAAAGTATAATGAAGTTTGGTTCAGAGTATACGATAGGTCTCTTATATTTAATGAATAGTTAGGAGTATTTACTTCATTCTATACTCATAATCCAAACTGGTTCTTCCCATTCTCTACTAGGTTAGTAACTATAAAAAATAATAACTGTTACTATTTACACAATATGTATGATGTAAATAGCGAAGTAAAAGAAGAAAGAGTTTCTTATATCAGATTTGTAGTTAATAAAGATATGGCTCAGACTAAAGTGTTTGATAATCAATGGATGTATGCAGATCTTATAGATCCTACTAATTAGGATCAAACTAAGATATTAAAGAACATATATTTCACTACTAAAACTTAGGAAACAGAACCAATTAATTGGGAGAACATAGACCACAGAGAGGACAATTATAGATTTCCTATTGGCAGAGAGAAACAGAATGACCCATATCAATAGGAATAGACTAATATGTCTTATGCTGGTAGAATGAGAGGAAAATATTTAATATGTAATTATACATTTGATTGTAATAACAACAAAGAGTTTAAGCTTCCTTATGTGAAGACAACTTATAGATATTCTATGCTATAATATGAAGAAGAAAATAAATATACCTAAATATGCATATGGAGTAGATTAGATTACTGATGCGATAGGTGCAGGATTAAATATGATAGGTAATGCCACATAGGGAAATTAGGTTACAGCTAGTGGTATATTAAGTGGGGTAGCAGGCGGAGCTATGGCAGGTGCTCAGTTTGGTGTACCTGGTGCTATTATAGGAGGCGGATTAGGATTACTTACATCTACTATGGGTACTGGTGGAGATGTTAATGAACAAACAGGTGAAGTTACCAATCCATCTGGTATAGCTGGTTTATTTGGTCATAGTAAGAGATATCTTTAGAATAGAGGAGCTAAGATAAGAAATGGGATACAAGCAAGATCTAATGCAGAATAGATAGCTTCCGACTACTATATGAATAATGGATATAATAATTTATCATTATCTAAAGGTGGAGTAGTACCATCTACTATGGCTTACTTAGATGATGGAGAATTAATTAGAACTCCAGATGGTACAATAGGTTCAATACCTGAGGAAGGTAAACCAACAGATTCTAATTTACTTAATGTGCCAGTAGGTACTCAAGTACTAAGTGATAAGTTAAAAGTTCCAGGAACTAAAAAGACATTTGCTGAAATGGGAAAGAAATTAATGAGAAAAGCAAAAGAAGGTGGTGATATTTATGCTCAAAATAGTAAGAGATTAAATGAAATGAATAACCAAATTGTTTATCAGGAATTATTAGAATTACAAGAAACTGTAAAAGGTAAGACTTCTAAGGCTAATAAGTATAGTAATGGTACGAATAGTAAAGGCATATCACCGAGAATAAAACCCTATAAGTATAATACTGATATGAATCAGTTTCAGTATTGGGATAGTAACACTAATGACTATAAGCCTGAGTATCTTAATTGGGTAAATAATATCACAGATCAAGATATAAAAGATATATATAGTGGTAAATATGGTGATATGTCTACTTATTTAGGTAAGAATAAAGGGGTAATACCTACTGTACAAGAAGCTAAAGCTTTAATGACAGATAGGAAATATGGTGATTGGCACAAAATAGGCTAGGCATTTACTACAGCTAAAAGTAGAGAATCACAGAGAATACCTATTAAAACTGGATTTAGTAGAACTCCTATAACAGTGAACGCTCCAATAGGTAATGTAGATTCTTCTAATGAAAGAGGATCTTACTTTAACTATACTGGTAATCCTGGTAAAATAAATATTAATAGAAAATTAACTCCATCTAGTGTAGGAGAATAGAATGCAGTGTCTCCTACTAATTTAGAAGGGCTAATGAGTAACCTCGCTGCTTTAGCTGGTCCTATAGGTAATATATCAGTAGGTAGACCAGAACAAGTGGATACTTATACATATGATCCAGTTTATGGACCTACAGAATATAACATAGATCCTTTACTTAATTAGATTGCTTCTAGTGATGCTATAGCAAGATACAATATGGCTAATGTAAATCCAAATACAGGAGCTAATATGGCGTTTAGTATACAATCGGCAGTTAATAGAAACAATGCAATAGCTAATGTATACTCTCAAAAGAATAATGCCGAAAACCAAATGGCGTTTAATAATGCACAAATAGCAAATCAATGGGGACAACAGTATGCTAATGCAAGACATATAGCAGCTAATGAACAGGCTCAGAATGATGCTACAGCTAGAAATATACGTAGACAAGGCTATGGTGATTTATCTACAAGATTACAAGCTATTAGTAGAGACAAACGTTTAATGAACAGAGATTAGGCAATGTTAGAAGCAATGCTACCGTATTTAGAATATGGTATGACATCTAAACAATTAAAAGAATTACACAGTAGATTAAGTTATGGCAGTTAATAGATTTGACAAACCAATAGAAAGTGAGTATATTAGTCAATATACTCCAATTCCTTTTGAATAGCTATATGCTATAGGTAAAGCAAATAATGAAAGAGTAGATAAAGCTTACAATGATTTAGCAAACCAATTTAGTAAATGGGGTGAGTTTAGATCCCCATCAGCAGTAGATACAAAAAGATTTTATGACTATACTATTGGAGCTGCACAAGATCTAGTAAATCAATTAGCTGCAAATCCAGATATGATAAAAACAGCTGAAGGTCGTTCGATGATACAATCTTTTATAAACTCTAGACCATACAATGAACTTAGTCAGTTACAACAAAGTCGTGAAGGTATGCTCTAGAGATAGGCTGCTAATCAAAAGTTAATGTTAGCTGGTAAATATAATCCGTTGTGGCATGATGTAAATTTTACAGATTATGATACAATAAATAGTAAGATATATAATGACGTTGCTCCATTAGCTTATAAATCCGAAGTAGATCTTGTAAAACCATATGTAGATAATTTGAAGTCAGAATTTATAAGATCAGATGGTAGTTACGATTACTTAGGAGTATCTACTGATAGAACTGATGAACAAATAGCTAAAAATATCTCTTCTATATATAATACTCCAGAGGCTCAAATGCATATACAATCTTTAATTAAGCAAGGACTTAATAAAGATTAGGCTAACGCATTATTTGCAGATAGAATTTATAGAGCTGGAAGAGAATTTGCTTATGAAGGTAGAGAAGCAAATGAATTTGCCAAAATAAGATATAAACATACTTTAGACAACCCACAGCCAGATTAGGATGGTCCGTGGTACTTAACCGAATCTTTAGAATATAACGGTTTAGAGAAGTTTAATATAGCTAGAGATAATTATTTGTCTAATAATCCTAATTATGAGAAACTAAGAACAGATATTAATAGTGAAGATCAATCTGTTAGACAAATAGCAACCAACTAGCTTAAATCAATAGCAAATGCAGCTACTCCTCGTAATATGTTTAGAGATATTATGAATAAATATGGAACAGAAAAGGATGGTAAGCTACAAATACAGAGTGATAAAATTGATTATGCAGTTAATGATATATTTAACAATTTTGGTAGAGTTAGCAGAAATGCTCCATTAAATGACTTACTTAGTAATACTATACAAGGAATAACTAAAGATGAACAAAATACTCCACTCGGTAAACGTAGAGTAATATCTGGAGGTGAAAACTTAAACTTAACGTCTAGAGTTATATCTGAGATAGCAGGATTTGAATCTGTAGGTCCTGGTAGGAACAAGGTCATTAATGCTTTAAAATCAGGAAATTTCAACAATATGATATTGATGAGTAATGATTATATGATGACTTTACCAACTATAGAAAATGGTGAACAGAGTACTTTAAACTTACAAAATATAAAAGTTGCTATATCTGAGGATGACATTAAAAATGCAGGTCTTACTGATGATGATATGAAGAAAGCTGGAGCTGTAGTATAGACATCCAAACAATAGATATCAGATAGTGAAACACATAACTTATCAGGAAAAACATCTGGTGAAAAGTCTGAGTTAGGAGAGCAAATTGCTAAGAAATGGAGTAGTAACACTACAAGGACTATTAGACCTGGAATTAAATATTATATATTAGATTTAACAAATACGATACCAACTAGAGGCGTTGATGCTGAATACCTGAATTAGCAAGCTCTTAAAATGAATTTGACAGGAACTGCGTATTCTGGATTATATTCTGATGTACAAAATAAATCTTTTAGATTTAAATAATAATAATATGGCAAAAAAGCAAACATTTACTGTGGGTAGTAAAGATAATATGAGAAGTAGGCTTCAAGAGTTAAAGGATTATACATTTAATCCTTTAACTGGGGTTAATCTGTCTGAAGAACAATATGAATTTAATATGGCTTAGACTGAACCATTAGAAACATATTCTTTAGAAGAAACTCCTTAGTAGAAACAAAAAGTATCTACAGAAGATGCTAGTTCCACAAAGAATGGAATAGTACCCAACTTTATAGCAGATCCAGTATTCTCATTTATCAATGGTATTCAATAGGATATGGTAGAAAGATCTACTGGAGATAAACTATTGAACGATAAAGAAAGAGGTGAATTAGAATTTCAAAAAGTATTTCTTGAAACTGAAAGAGAAATGAAGTTGCTAGACCAGCAACTTAATCGCGCTTATTTAGATAAAGATACTAACAAAGTCCATGAACTTTACCCTTAGTATAAAGTAGCATTTGATACATACGTTAGTATGCTAGATGAATACAAAAAAGTAGCTAGTAAATATTATAATAAATATGGATATCAACCTACTATAGAAGCTAGATTATAGGCTCTTAACGAAGGTATTTCTGAAAAAGATCAGAAAAGTAAAGAGCTTGGGGAAGACATTCAGTTTGGTAGAAATATAATCCATTATACTAATAGTATATATTCTGTTACAGATCAGTGGAAAAAATTAGAACAAGAAGATTGGACGTATCAAGTACCTAGAGCTCTTGGTACTTCTTTTTCTTCTATACAAGCTACAGCAGTTAATTATGCTGCCGTAGCTGGAGCTAATTATCTAGCAGCTCAAGCTGCTGCTTCTCCAGCAGGACCATATTCTCCATTGATTGCAGGAGGTGCAGCGTTGATAGGGGCTGGTGTTACTGTAGGTACTGAAGTATGGTCTAGGAATAGAGAATCTCTATCAGAAGTAGCTAATAATTATAAGCAAAATGTATATGAGTATGCTAGTAAGAATAACATAGATATAAATAGCATAGCTGATATAGGTAGAGATGAGTTAAAACGTATAACTGGTATAGAATATTCTAAAGATAAGAATTCTTCAAATTATAGAAGCAATGATGAAGTGTTTGAAGATATGTTAGCGTATGATATACCTACTGGCAATGCAGAATTAGATGCGCTGAGATATAGTACTAAAAATAATTTGAAAGATATATATAATCGTAATATGTCTTTAGCTGCCAGTGATGTAGCTCAAGCTGCTACTATAATTCCTGGGGCAGGTAAAGTATTTACTAAAGTATTAGGCAAACTTAATTTACCAGAAAGAGCTATTAATGGTACAGTCAAAGTGTTAGATAAAGCAATTGATTATACTACTAAGAAAGTAGCTCCTAAAATGTCTAAGGTAGCCAAACATAGATTATCTAAATATGTGTTAGAACCCACAGTTAGAATAAGTGCTAATGCTGCATTAGAAGGGGTTGAAGAAGTAACACAATACATGATTGGTAATCGTATGAATGAATAGGATGTACCTGATACCGATCTGTATAACCCCATTGACATAGCTACTATGTTTATGGAAAATAACGCTATGGCATTAAAAGGTTTAGCCGCTGTAGCTGGTATTAGTGGTGATCCAGCTTTAGATGGAAATAAAGAGTTGGTAGATAACTTTAAGGTAGGTGCAGCTATCGGTTTACTTATGGGTGGTGGAACTACAGCTGTAAATACTGTCAATAATCTAAGATCTTATAATGCAGGTACAGAATTATCTAGAAATTTAATGGCAGAACATATATCTGCAAAAGAAGATATATATAAGTATATCCAATATGCTAATAAAGCTGATAAAAGAATGCTTAACAAAGAAGCATTTCTAGACGCTATAGACTAGTAGATAGAATCTGGTAGTATTCCTGATGGATGGACTAAAGAGGATTTAGAAGCTGAAAAAAAGAACATATCGGCTATCTATGACATCATAAAGAATAATGATAAAGTAAGATCATTCAAAGGAGAAGATAGGCACATCGCAGCAGCTATTTACAAACATAAATAGGATATGCATGATAAAGCTATATCAGATTATGAGAATCAAATAAAAGATATAGCTCAGATTAACAACTCCGTCAACTCCGAAATTGATGCAATACTAAGTAATTTATCAAATGAATAGGTTGATAGTGAAACTTCTTTACTGTTAAAAGCTTATTTATTTGATAAAGCAAAGTTAGAAGGAATAAATAACTATATAAAGGTATTAGAAAATTCTTAGATAGCAGACAAACAGAAATTAGACGAATTCTACATTGCTAAAGCTAATATTGAACAACGTTTATCTAGTTTATCTGAAATTAAAGACAAATTCCCTATAAACCCTGATGATATTGTATTAAGTTCTAGGGACAAAATAGAACAGAATGCGGTTAAGAGTTTATTAGCAGACATTGCTTTATCTGACGCTAAACAATCGTACAATAAGTTCATGAACAGTAAAGTATCCTTAAGAAAAGCTGTTGATATGTATAAGAACAGTATTGTAGAAGATACGACTGATTAGAATGAGCAAGCTCAAGAAGAAACAGTACAACAAGAACCTGCCAATATTGATGAAGAAGACACTCCAGATACTATAACATTGCAAGATAATACTGATAAAGTACAACAGCCAGTAGATGAAATTCAAGAACCGATTAATTAGCAGTCTGATACACTTGAACAGACATAGCAACAACTAACAGGAGAAACTGAAGAAGAGGAAAAAGTTGTTTCTCAGCCTACTCAAGTTCCTTCTGAACAACCTGTTCAAGAAGAAGAAAAAGAAGTTGCATCTCCTAAATCATTTTGGGAATTAGGTACAACTGTAGATACAAACGAAGACTATGAAGGGTTAGTAGAAGAAGAACTAACTGAAGAAGATCTAATTAACCCTGAAGAAACTATATCAGAAGATAACACTAACGACGTAGCAGATAATCCAGAGGCTACTGTAGATGAAAACGCATCTGATTATGAGAGTACTTAGGATGTAGAAGATCTTACTAGTACAAATAATAGAGCATCAGAATAGGAATAGTATATAGAACAAGAAGAGGATATAATTCCAGAAACTCATTCTTCTGTTAGTAATACAGAGCAACCATCTGCACCTATTACTGAGTAGGATGTTTAGGACAGTAAAGTGTATGACACTGATAATGAATAGGTAGATGATGAGGAGCCTACTGAACTAGTTTATGGTACTCTTTACTATCAACCAGATAATGACCAACCTATGTTTGATGGTTATGAGTCAGGTAAAGCGTTAAATGAGTATCTATCTACACCTGGAGCACTAGCTAGGAGTAGGGTAACTGCTAAAGTTGGTCCTAAAGATTCTAAGTTTGGTTCATACAATCCCTCAGATAAAGCTACATGGGATGAAGCTCCTATATATGTAGAAATTGAAGAAAAATAGGATATAGAAGTTCGTACGGATAATGATGGACGTATTTATTTTGACGAATATAGAATCACTAAAAAAGGAGATAGAAAAAAAATAACATTAGCTGGTGGTAAAAATATATCTGTATACGATATCGTGCTAGACAATTATTCGAGTAATGATAACGAAGATAATTACAAGCCTTCTTTGCTAGAAGCTAAATGGATAAAAGTAAATTCTGTAATAACAGATTAGAAAGGAAACCATATCGCTAATATAGTAGTTAATACTGTTAATGACGGTATAATATACTATATAGTACGCATTAAAAACATACCGTCAAACTAGAACCGCAAATTCATAGCTACGCTGAAAACCATAGAAGGAGCTAAAAGTATATATAGAACACATGGTAGAGAGTTATCTAAAACAGAGGAAGATAGGATACGTGAATTACGTAATCAGATTATAGAAGCTAAACTTAATGACCCTAATTGTGAGGTAACATTTAAAAACATTACTATTACTAACGGTAACTTTAATGTAGCTAGAGATGAAGCTGGTAGAGCTATTAATAGGAATCTTGGAGAGATAAGCGCATTTGGCATAACAAACTTATATTAGTTACTAGACTCTGATACTAGATTTGGTATTGGCAAAGGAGTAGCAGATCACTTCATAATCATGGATAGAAACGGTATGCCGCTACCGGGTAGAGGTGGATCAGGTAAGATATTCATATACCCTCCTGCGCAGAATACGCCTGCTGGCGTTACTAGGAATATTAAACTGAATGAGGCTAGGTTTAGTAACGAAGATGGTAGACCGTCAGAGCTAGCTAGATATTTAGCTAATGTAATACTGTATAGACAAACAGGTAATGATGCCGTCTACCCAGAAGACGTGATACAACTAGTGGTAAACTATGGTAGTTCTACTGTACTAGACCCATCTGACCCAAGATACGCATTTCTAGCTGATAAGCAGTTCTTTGTAAACTATAAAGACGGATATGCTCAGTTAGGTAGAGAGCAGGTTTCTTTAGCTAGATTGAGAACAGAGGTTGGATTTGAAGATTTAGTTGAGTTTATAGCTGAAAATCTACACTGGAATACAGAGAATAACCTGTTATGGACCAATTTGCCTAAATCATTCAGAGAAGCAATGTTAGATGACAATATAGATCATCTAGAATTAGCTCCTGGCTTAGAGTTTGACCTGTAGGATGTTGGTTTAAAAAGAGTAAACGGTAAATTAATCACCGATGAGGAACATCCAGATGGGTTAACAACTCTAGCTTACTTAATTAAACATGGTAAGTTGTTGAGTGACTTACAAGATAAACTGTTTACTAGACCTTATGTGTATATAGATTCTCCTATAATATCAAGTAAACCTACCGAAGAACAGAAGAAGCTAGATACTGCTGCACAAGAACCAACTAAAAAGAAATTTAGTTTATATGATGCTTCTACATTCGATGCAACAGAGGAACTTGGAAACAAGACAGAAGATAAACAGTATGATGAATTTACAGATGCTGATTCAGATGCTGTATCAAGTTTCTTAGGGTTAGATGGGGCACCTAAGATATTGAATAATAACTAGCTAAAACAAAGTAAATTTATTAATACCAAAAAAGCTAAGAAATGGCTACAAAAGAAGTTAGGTCTTACTGATGAACAAGTAGAAGTAACTAATGGAGTTATTAGAGAATTCGCCAATGGTTCTGCTGTATATGGTATCGCCAGAGCAGATGGAATAGCTATATCTAATAAAGCTATTGAAGGAGTACAGTATCATGAAGCTTGGCATAGAGTATCCTTACTTATGTTAGATAAAGATACTAGAAGTAAATTATACGATGAGTTCAGAAAACAGAACAACCAGTATAGTAATCTAGACAATAAGCAATTAGAAGAAGTAATAGCAGATAGATTTATGGATTATATGCTTAATGATAAAGAATCTACTTTGAGATACTATATCAACAAGATATTCCGTAATATTAAAAAATTCTTAAATATTAATTCTAATATTGATCCTACAAATCTTAATAAAATATTTGATTCTATTAAGTATGGAGATTTTTCTAATTACTAGCTTAATGAAGAATCTCTTAAAGACTTCTTAGATTCTTATACTGATGGAGCTTATTATAAAGTTGGTCCTAATAAGGATATAACTTTAAAGTACTTTCCAACTTTACAAGATTTTCATTCAGCGTTAGATAGCTTAAAGGCTTGTTTGTTTATAGCTAATGGTGCTAAATATATATCAGACGTATAGAATCTAAGTAACATAAAGCTTAAGAATCTTTTATAGTCGTTTATTAAATCAAATAGAACTACTACTGAACAGAAAGAAGCGTTACAAGAAATAGTAGATAACTTCGATGTATTTATGTATCATCTACAACCAATGCTTGAATAGATGGGGATTAGATCTATAAATCAAAATATGGATGAAGAATTCCTAGATAGAGAAAGTAATGGTATATAGAACTACGATAAAGCTGGATATGAATTCGATAAGAAAAATAACGCATTAGCTAGTGCAAAAATGTTCTTTGCTACTTTATCTGATACATATTTTAGTTATAAAGATGTTAGTGGAGTAAAAGCTAGGACTCTTAGTACTAGAATTAATACTATTACTGGTTTACCTATGATAGTTAATTATGATACTGCTTATGCTTTAATTCTTAAAAACTTGAGCACAGTAGAATCATTTAGTACTGAGCCAGGGCAAAATCCAGAAACTTCATTGTTAGGTAGATGTGCTAGATTAGCTAAGGGTAACGCTTTCTTTGCTTTCTTATATAAGAGATTGAATGGAGATATTGATATAAATCTCTAGACACAAATATTACAAACTATTAAAAGCTTTGATTAGAATTTTGTAGAAGTGCATTATCAACAAACTGAACAAGGTACATCATTTGTGGTAGATGATGGAATAAATAAAAGAGCTACTAAAATGTATCCTTCTACTTGGTCAGATTTGTTCTTTAATTCTTCTTTAGTAGAAAGAACTGAAACTGAAACAAAACCTAATAAAACTGAAATAAATGCAGTTATAAGTAGATTTAATAAATTATATAAGTAGGTGGAAGATAATAGAAATACTATTACTAATACCGATGTAGACACTTATATCAATGAGTTAGTTAATATACTGAACTCTATTGGTATTACTGTGGATCATGATACTATAGAAGGATTATTACCTAACGACAGACCTTATGGTATATCTAAATTAATATTAGGTAATGAAGCTGGAGCATTAAAATATTTATTTAATGGAACACTTCAGAATCTTATAGATAATAAGACAAAATATACTAATAAAAAAGGTATAGCTACAGTTAGACAGTTAGATTAGATATACATGAACTTAGGTAAGAGTAACTTTGTTAATGTATTAGCTCAAGCTCAAGCTGTAACTCATCCTAGTGACACTGAAATATCAGTATTAGGTCCTAATAATAATATTATATTTACTAAGACTTTAAACTGTTTTGTGTCAGATCAAATTAGATGGCTTAATAATCACGATGATGCTACTTTAAAAGACTTAAATGCAGATACTTATTGTAGAAGTTCCTTAATTTTATCTGCTGTTAATAATAACAGTCCTATTAAATTAAATACTTTCGTTAATTTCTATGGAGAAAATAGAGGGGATAAAGGTAGAGATTATCTAAGTATTTCACCTGTTGAGGATTACTTAGCTAAGATGACATTTACTTATAATAATCATATTATATTTCCAACTATGGCTGATAAAAAGACATGGTTTACTATTAGTGGAGTTGGATTATTTAATAAGGAAATGTTAATTACTCAGATTGGTAATAGTTTAAAATTACAATTTAATAGAGGAGCTATAAAACACCTGTACCGCTCATGGGAAGATGAGTATAATACTATTGTAGAATATTATAACTCTTTGTAGGATGTAAAACAACCAATTAAAAATTATCACACTTCAGGTAAAGGTGGTTTATTTAGACATTTTACTGGATATTATACAAAAATAGATGGTAAACTTAAATGGATAGATTTAAATGAAAGAATTAAAAATTCAGTAAAAGACGGAAGTGTAGTACAAGTATTAGAAGATATAAAATAGGAATTATTTACAACTCCGAAAGATACTTTTTAGAAAATCAACGACAATCTTCATATGCAACTTAAGCAAGAAATAGATACTTGTGAGAAGCTAGGCATAATAGAAAGAGACAAAAAAAATCCAAAAGTAATTAAAAATAAACTTTTGGACAATGTAGTATTAAATAAGTTTAAAGAAATATATTTAGCGCATCCAAATAATAATGTATCTAGTCAGGCAGAAAGATACGCCATTTTAACTATGATTGGTAATCATATGATAAACTATAATATATCTGTACTAGAAACAGAAAAAATATTTACAGGAGATGTCGCTTTCTTTAAAAACGATGACGATAAGATCAAACGTTTAGGAGCTGTATTGTCTACTGGAGACAATCTAAGAACTCAATGGTATACTAGTGTAGATAAGAATGTTAAAGAGTACAGAAGGTTGTAGAATAGATAGACTTACACGAATACTACTATTAATGATAACGAAATACCTAGTAGACAACACAAAGAACTAGAAGATTTATTTACTTTCTCTAATACTAGAAAATTACTTATTGAAAAAGAAGGTTTAACAGAATCTCAAGTAGATGAGTTAATGAAAGACCCTAAATCAGCAGAAGAAAAATATCCTATGGTATTTCAGTTAGCTAAAGATTTAGCTGTAGAAGATGCATCAGCATATGGTATGAACAAAAAGGGTACTAAAGGTAATATCAATCAAGCAGATGCTGCTGTGTATATTAGACCTCAAATGTATAGAGACATTATTAAGATGCTTGGAGAATGGAGTGATGAAATCGAGGAAGCATTTAACATAATGGAGAGTGATACAGATTGGTTGAATGACGCTGAGCTGTACGCTAAATCTTTAAAGACATTAATCAAGCCATTAAAGACTACTTATTTTGGTTATACATATGATGCTAATTTAAAACATTGTATACCAGTATTCAATAAGATGGCTATGTTCCCTATGTTTAAAGTATTAGCTACTGGAGATAATAGAGAAATATACGATAGAATGAATGCTATTGGCAAGTATAAGGGACTTACTCCTATTGATCAAGTAGCATTTGAATCAGCTGTTAAGGTAGGTATACAAGGGGCTACTGATATATATAAGGATTATAAGAATGATGAAATAAACGATCTAAGTAATATGCATATTACTACTTAGAAGTTTAGAAATCTTAGAAGATAGCTTATAACAGATCCACATACTCACGATAGAACATTATTTGGTACATAGGTATCTACAGTTGCTGTATCTAACCTAGTAATGAATAGAGTATATCAGGAAGGTACTAGTAATGAAATAACTGGTCAACAAATTAAAGAACAATTGTTTGGTACTATTAATGCTATATCTAATAAAGGCTTTAAAGAAGTAAAAGACATGTTCTTGTCTGATAATACTCTTGATTATACTAAGGCTTCTAAACAGTTAATAAAAGAAGCCAGGGCATCTAATATGGGTAAAGATATAGAAGAAGCTCTTGAAGTAAATCAAGATGGTACAGACTTTAAAATTCCTTTATCAGCATTGCCAGATAGTAAGTGGGTTGAAACTAAATTAACATCTACTACTAATAAGAAAGCTATTGACTTAGAGTTACCAGGTGGTGCATTTATTCAGATGTCTTCCTTTGGATTTAAATCTATAAAGACTGTAGGTAGTAGAGCTATTAATAATGGCAAACCTCTACTCAACATAAATAAAGACGGTAGTATGGATTCTGTTATATCTATCAATTTATTCTCTCACATAATTCCAGATTATAAAAATAAGAGCTTTGTAGAAGCTAGAGATTGGTTAATAGAACATAAGATTATCGGTCAAGAAGCAGGTCCTATGGCTATGGGTTATCGTATTCCTACACAAGGTCTATCTTCTATTGCTGGTCTTAGAATTGTAGATGTACTTCCTTCTGTAGTAGGTGATACTATTATATTACCAGATGAATTTACTACTCAAACTGGTTCTGACTTCGATATTGACAAGTTATATATAGCAAGATATAACTTTGATAAAGAAGGGAATAAAATAGAATTTAAGAAACAGAATAGTAATGAAACATTTGAAGCGTATTTAAAAAGAAGATATACAGAAGAACAAGGTGGAGAATTAGAAGAATCAGCTAGAGGGTATTCTGCTACTTTCACTTTGTATAACCGATGGTTAGAAAGTATAGGTAGTCCTACAAATGTATATGAAGCTAATAGCAGAGAGGCTAATGAAAACTTGTTACTTGATACATATCTAGCAGTACTCACTGATAAGAAAAATGTAGATGAAACTAGATTACCACTTGATAAAGTAACTGGAATAATTAAAGAAGAGATTCTTCCTATTGTAGATGGTCAAGGTAAATTAGGTGATAGAATACCATTTAGAGAGCTATCTCCTACTTATCAAATGAATAAAAAGTATGAATATTCTGGTGGTAAGACTGGTATTGGTCCTTTTGCTCTTAATAATAAAAATCATGTATTAACCCAGTTAGCTAATCTTAAGTTCTCAGACATATCTTTATTACAAAGATTAGGTTTTGTAGGACTCGAGGGTATTAAGAGTAGAAATGAAATAGTATATCAAAGAGATGAAAAAGGTAACATACTATTAGATGAACAAGGTAATCCCACAAAGATCCAAGAAGAAGGACTGCGTATATTAGACTGGATATCAGCTATGATTAACGCTCATGTAGACGTTGCTAAAGACCCGTATGTTATTAGACTTAATGTAAGACAATATACATATAACATATGTAATTTCTTACTTAGAGTAGGTTATGGTAAAGATACATTCTATTTCTTACCACAGCAGATACTTAAAGATATGGCTAGTGCGTATGATAGAGCATCTGGCATATACGGTGTAGATGATAGCAAAAGTAAGACAGCTATAGTAAAAGATGAGATTGCTGCTATACGTAAATCATACTATGATAAATATAAGAAAGCTGCTACAGAATTAGGTATAAAGAAGTTAGATCTAGAAATTAGTAAAACTGGAGATATAGTAATGCAAAAATTAGATAGTGAAGGTAGGTCTACAGGTTTGTACTCTATTGAAGATTTTGCTACTGATATTACAGATAGAGACTTTTTAATACAACAATTGTAGCTAAGTCAAAAAGATAATCTTACTAATGAAGAAACTTATAATTATTATAAGAATCAAATATTGATATCTGAATTGTTTGTCCAACTTAATGATTTAGCTCAAGATATGTCTAAATTAGTTCAATTATCATAGATTGATACTAAACGATTTGGTGGGAACTTCATTGAACAAGACAGATTCTTATATAGGTTAAAAAGCCTAATTGCTAATTCCACTTTGTTTGACAAAGATGATATACTAAACTATTTGAATAGTACATTCTTAATGACTAAGATTAACAACGGTATCGTTGGTCCTTCTGATATGTTTAGTGATATAATGATCAGAGGAAAAAAAGATTTTAAATCAGCTATAAGTCAAGTACTTACTATGATAAATAGAATAGATACCAATGATGAATCTTTAAATAAAACTATTTCTAATGAACTAGAAGGATCTTTAAGATACTCTTTCTTAAACCAAGAAGGCGTAGATTTGTATGATATGTTTTATGGTACAGATACTATGGCTAAGAGGTTATCAAAAATCAAAGCGGATATATTAGCAGGTAAGTATCCAGAAATGCTTACACAGGATGGCAAAATAGGTAATCAATTACTTAACTATCTTGGTACTTTGACTAGAATGAGTACTGATAAGTATAACGCTCCAGATATTATCATAAAAAATAGAATATCTGATGATGATAAATATTTAAAGTAGAATCTTAATCAATATTGGGAAGAATTATTAGAATCAGATTATCCTGAAATAAAGCAATTTGCTCAAGATTTAATAAGATATCAATTAGCTACTACTGCTGGTAACTTTACTAAGAATGGTATATTTAATTTATTACCAATAAGTGGTATACAAAGTACTGGTTACGCAGATTATATGAGGAGTATTACAGAAAGGTTTAATATTACTGATTTGGATTTTGATAACTTCTTCTTAAACAATTGGACAAATAATAAAATTGTTAAACCTGTTCAGTTATACAAAAAGGTGTTTAGTTCTGAAACAGATAAAGTAGAAGATCAATTGCAATTCCCTGTATTATTCAGTGAAAATAAAAATCGTAACGGAAGTAAGTATCCAGTAATGATGATACCTAATTATAGACCCGTTGGTAGAAATGAGTCTAAACAGAATGTATATACTCCGTACATAAAGGTAAAATTGGCATATGACAATGATCCAGCTAACACTATTTTATACAAATATGTTGGAAATATATTCGATGACAAAGATCAAGAACGACCAGTATATGTAATAACCAATAAGAAAGGTTTAAATCAAGAAGGTAGAGTTGTAAAAGAATATGATAATTATTCTAATTCTATGTTTGAGTTTAATAATATTGATGGAGCATTAGATGCTAAATCAGCATTTACTACTAATAATATTAAAAATATTATCAACTTAGGTAACAAAATGAATAGGTCTAAGTGGCTTAACATTATTAATAGTATAGAATTAGTACGTGATTATAAACCTGTTACAGTAGCATTGAACACTAGTATAGAAGAATTGTAGAGTGCCCCAACTAGGAATCGCGTATCTACTGCTCCTACTTCCATTGCATTGGAAACTGTTGAATATAAACCTTCTACTGCAAATATTGTTGGAGATCACATTACATTTAGAAATGGTAAAGTTGTAAATACTCCATTTAAATTAAATCAACAACAAGAACATGCGTTATTAGTATTAGAAGATTTTATTAATAATCCTAGTAAGTATGACAATAGCGTGACATTATCTGGGTATGCTGGTACTGGTAAAACTAGTATTATTAGTATATTTAATAAATACTTAAACAGTATAGGAATAGAACCTGTATTTAGTGCTCCTACTCATAGAGCTAATGCAGTTACTAAAATGAATAATCCAGATTCTTAGGTTATTACTTTGCATTCAGCATTTGGTTTATCTCCTATTGTTGATTTGGATAGTGGTAATTATGATCTTAAGAAGTTAAAAACAGAACAAATACGTAAACCTAAAATTAAACCTGGTCAGTTACTTATAATTGATGAAGCTTCAATGGTTAGTAAAGGTTTGTATAACTTTGTTGAAGATTTCAAAAAAGAAAATAATGTTCAAGTAATATACATAGGAGATCCAGCTCAATTATCACCAGTATCAGATAACGCAATATCTCCTGTATTCTAGAATAAAGCTACTAATGTAGAACTTACTAAAGTAGAAAGAACTGGCGATAATCCTATTCTAGAAGAAGCTACCAATCTACGAAATGGTAAATCATTGTCCTTTACTACTAAGTTAGTAAATGGATTTGGAGTTGAGTATATGCACGATGGTGAACAACCAAACTAGATTATCAAAGATATAGTTAATTCTGATGAATATAAAACTAATCCTTTTAACTTTAGGATACTTAGCGCTACTAACGCTATGATACCTACAGTAAACGATATGATTAGAAAACAATTGTATGGAGATAATCCTAATCAAATTGAAGTAGGTGATTTACTTATGGGATATGATAATGTTACTATGAATGACGGAGAAACACAAGCTGAAATAATACGTAATAGTATAGACTATAAAGTAGCTAGCGTTAGTAATAAGATAAGTAAATAGATCATATCTGTTATTAATGGTAGTGTAATAGCAGAAGTAGAAGGATACGAAGTTACATTAGTTAATGCTATGGATAATGAAACAGTATCAGATAAGGTATTTGTATTAGATAATAATACTAGTACTTAGAATTTAAAAGCTATAGCCAATGAAATAGAAAGTATCAATAAGATGATATCTAAAGCATTTATGTCTAGAGATTTTGATACTGTACGTATTGCTCAAAAAGCTCTATCTGATATTAAGTTGAATACTATAACTATGAAAGATTATCAAGAAAATGGTAGACTTAAGATTAGGAAATCTATATACTATGGATATGCTCACACTATTCATAAGTCATAGGGTGGCACATATGACAAAGTTATGATATACTATGGTACTATTACTGGTGCTAAATTTGATACTAATACTCAACAATAGCTTAAGTACGTAGCTGTATCTAGAGCTAGAGAAAATGTATATATTGTAACAGATAATAAGTTGAACGATCCTGTAATTGTAGATAATACAATAGAAGTAAGTAAACGTGAAAATAATATTGATGATTCAACTATAAGCAAATTGGCAAAGTTGGGTAAACAAAGAAAGAATGAATGTAATGGATAATAATTATGCAGTGTTTAAATTTAAAAAATAAAGAAGTTAAAGCAGCAGTAGATGAATTAACTACTGTGCTAGGCAGCGAAGATGCTGCATATTATATAGTATCTGAAAATAATGGTTATGCAATTGACTAGGCTCCTGATGGAGCTTAGTCTACTGTATTTCTCAGATATATGAATGATTACAATGGTGATAGAGATGCGGCTATTAAAGCCATGATACAACATTATATTCCTGAAACAGTAGAAGATCATATGGATATGTAGTTATCTATGTTTCCAAAGTTGTTTACAGAAACAGATGCTCACGCTACTTTGTCTAATATGGTAAATAGTGGATTATATTACTAGGAACAATTTGCTAAAGACTTGATGAATCAATATTCTCCAGAAGTATTGAAAACTATAAAGGTTAAATTAGTGAAAGAACTAGGTGGTGCTATGGCTTACTATGCTGATACTAATACAATAGAAATATTAGATAAGATATTCGATAGAGAGTTACCAGAAGATATAACGAGACACTTCAATCATGAATTAATTCACGCTTATACGGTACATGAATATGATAATAATCCTATTTTTAAAGCTCATGTTGACAAGATCTACAACAGATTGGATAATATATTTAACAAAAAAGAACATCCTCGTAAAGGGCTTTATTATGGCTTAAAATCTCCTAAAGAGTTCATATCTGAAATAATGTCTAATACAGCTTTTAGAGATTTAGTAGGTAAACATGATATGCCTATGTGGCGTAAATTCTTATCTAATATAGTTAAAGTATTAGGATTGAACAAATTAGCTAATAAAATAGAAGGGTATACTTTTGTAAAACTTATTAATGAAATATCAGATATCATTGAAGATAGAAACAGTAATCCAGATATAAACAGACTTGGAGATGGTATATTCTATATGGAAGATAGTGATCCAGAATTGGATAAATTATCTAAAGATAGTAAAAAGATATTGGATAAGATTATGAATGGTTTAAATGGTCGTTATAGATCTTTAAGAACTCAAAACTATCCACCATTACAACTAGCTAAACTATAGCAATAGATTGATATGTATCATGATATGCTTTAGAAAGGTGAAGATACGCAAGTGTTAATTGATTTTATTAAAGAATCTTCAATAGCATTTAAACCAGTAGTAAAGCGAATAAGGAACGCATACATGAATCCTGATTTAATCAGTAATGAACGTCTACTTTAGTTCTAGAATGATTTTTTAGATTTCTATGGTCCTATTATTAATGAAATCAACAAGAGATTAAATCTACAAGGATACTTTAATGATTTAGATAAAGATACTCACAATTAGTTAAACACTAGATTAAACCTAATTTATAGAGCTTACTTAGAAATATCAGGTAAATACGATAGTATCTTAAAGAGCAAAGTAGAAACTTTAATTAAGCAATACTCAGAAGCATATAAAGTACCTAGCGAAGATGTAGAATCTTATATCAACGATAGACTTAATAATTCTAATTCTGATATTAATTATTTACGTGTAATATTATAGAGTACCAAATCTGTAGATGATTTAGCTATTAGATTAGCTCATAGAATTATGACAGATATTAATAATGAAGTAGGTAGATTTGCTAATAACAAAGCTCAAACATTGATAAGAGAGTTTGATAAAATTGACAGAAAGGATTGCTTACTCTACTTTGAAAAGGATAATAACGGTAATACTACTGGATACTTGGTTAGAGATAGAAATTATGGGCAATTTAGATAGGATATGAAGAAATTCTTATCAGACTTAGATTCAAGGTATGGAGTAATAGATAACAATTATACAGCTTTAGAATTAGAAGACTACTATAACTATTTAAAAGAAAAGGAACAGTGGTTAGAACAACATTGTGAACGTAAATTTAAACCAGAGTATTATAGAGCATATAACGAACTGCATCCAAATACTAGATTACGTCTAAAGTAGATAAACACTGAAATAAACACTTTAATTGAAGATGTTACTGATGAAACTGGACCACATTTAGAACGCCTTACAAATAAACAATGGTTACAGTTAGATAGTCTTTACTCAGTAAAGAGAAATTTAGCTAACGATTATTATCAAAATGGAGAACTTAAGTCAGGAGAAGATAAGGAAATAGCAGAGGACTTACAGAAGTTTTATGAAACTATTGGGCAAGGTAAGATTAAATCAACTAAGTATTCTCAAGAAGAAATATAGAATATAATAGATCAAAAAAAATAGGAATTGTCAGAAGATTTATTTAACAAATGGATGCAACGTAACATAAGCTATCAGTATACTGAGGAATTTACTAATTTACTTTAGAGTCTAGAAAGAGCTAATATGGGAGAAGATTAGCAAAAGTATGACGATTTGACAGAAGAAAGAAAAAAATTATTAAACTTAGGTAGGAATAATAATCAGCCTTTAACAGATGCTTATAAACTATAGGAAGAAGTAAAAGCTAGATTATTAGAGATAGATATAGAATTAAATACTTTATACAGTAAGCATAAAGGAAGTAATCCTGAATTTTCTAAGATAGCTAAAATAGTAGAAACACCTGAATATTATGCAGATAAAAAGAAATATAAAAGTTTAGGTATAGAAGTTTATGATGAATGGGTTGAAAAATCTCATACTTGGGTAAATGGTAAACCTAGCCCAGTATCCTATTATAAAATGCTAGTTCCAAAAGATAGTAAGTATATAGAAATGAGATTAAGTAGAATGAACTAGGAATTAGATAAAGATTCAGAATTAGTTAATGAAAACTATAACTTTGAAGATCCAGAATATTATCAACCAAAGAAATCATTATATGATAATACAAAAGCTTTTAAAGAAGCCACAAATACTAAGTAGAAAAAAGAAATATACGATCTAATAGTAAATACTATAGATGAAGCTAATAATAAAATTAGCTTTTTAAAGAAGCGTGAAAGTTATAAACTACCACAGATTACTGGGGATGTAGTTGATTTTACTACTAGAGGAAATAAGTTTTCAAAAGGTATAAAATCTTTTGCTTTAGATAATATTATAGCTAAGTAGGATGATGCTGAATATAGTTTAGACAACTTTACTTAGAAACCAGATGGATCTCAATTGTAGTTTGTACCAACACACTACGTAAAAGCTCTAGATGATCCTGAACACATTTCTAGGAATCTAGTGGGTATGTTAGTAGAATATTCTAGAATGGCTGAGAATTATCGTCTAAAGAATGAAAAGCAAGCCGATTTTGAATTAATAAAGAATGAAATAGCTAAAAGAGATTTTACTAAGTTTAATTTTACTACTAGGTCTAAACAAGATATTACTGGAGATAAAAGTAATTTATATAAAAAATACTAGGATTTTCTAGATATGAATTTATATGGTTAGTATAAAAGACCTGTTGTAGTAAATGTGTTAGGTTATAATATATCTGTTACTAAAATATTAGACAATATTAGAGCTTATGCTACGGCTTCTAACTTAGGTAATAACTTTCCTGCTATAACTAAAGCTTTGTTTTAGGGTATTCATAAATCAGTAGTAGAAGCTTTAGCTGGTAGATATTTCAATAGTAAAAACTATTTCAAGTCTTTAGCTACTAACACGTTTAATATACCCAAAATGTTATATCATTTAGGAGATGTTAAACACAATGACCTTAGTTTAGCTATACTTGAACATAATGAAATTGCTAGAGACGTTAGTTCTAAGATAGATGACTTACAGTATAATAGAGCTACTAGAATATTTAGAAAATACTTAATATGGGGTGGATGGAGTGCTGTAGATTATATAGTAAAAGCACCTATAGTGAATGCTATATATTCTGATTATAAGTACATTCCACAATAGAATGATATAATGTCTAAGAGAGCTTATATTAGGAAATATTATGCTGATGATACTAATAAAGGTAGTAAAGAATTTGATAAGATTAACTCTTTTACTCTATTAGATGTGTACGAAGTAAAAGATGGTAAATTATCAATAAAGAATTAGTACAACAAGTATACTGATTTAATCAATAATTAGAATCTGTAGAACTCTGTTAAAAATATTGCTAGGTTTTTAACAAACAGAATAGATGGAGTGTTGTCTACAGAAGATAAGACTAAGATAATGACTAATGCTTTTGGAGCAGCAGTTTTTATGCACCGTTCTTTTTTCATTAATAATCTGGAAGATAATTTTTTAACTACTAAATAGTATAATCCATATATCGAAGACGATATAGAAGCTAAGTACCAGTCGTCTTTTAGAGCCTTATGGAAGTTTGCTTATAATCTGTATAATGATGTGAAGTATCACAAAGATTAGGAAAGTAGAAAATAGAATTTTAAAAAAGTAAGCGATGTTGAAAAGTATAATTTTAGAAGAGTGGTTATCTAGCTAGCACTAGTAACGATGTATTCTATGTTATCAGCTATCTGGTTAAAGCCAATGGCAGATGATGACGAAGATGAGTATATGTTATAGCTTATTGGGTACGGGTTAGCAGGAATGAGTTTTGAAGAAAGAGCTGAATACAATCCAATGGATTTCTTTAATCAAATTAAATCCCCTTCAGCTGCTATTGCTCCTGTAGAGAATGTTAGCAATTTAATAAAATTATTAGACCCTTTATCTATTGAAAATAATTGGGATGATGAAGAGATTAAAAAAGGTCCTTATAAAGAGATGCATAAATGGTAGCGAACTTTAATAAAACCTATTCCAGGTCTGAGAGGTATTTGGGAATCAAGAGATATTAAAACAAAATGGGAATACTTGGATAGCTAGTTAGATAAAACTACTAGTGACAATAATTAAAAAAATAAAGCCGTAGGTCTTCACAGATTCTGCGGCTTTATTATACCCATAAATTTATTAAGTAAAAATATTTTTTGTCCAGAAGTTTATTTCATTTGTTGGTGGGTCTTCTTCACCAACTATTTCTTTCCTTTCTTCTAAGCTTTTGTATTCTGTAATATCGTATTTTGTTTCTAATAATCCTTTTAGATAACTTAAATCTATGTTATTCCAAAAATGAATAATCTTTTCTTTATACTCATAAGATATATCATTATAGAAACCTTCTTTGATAGTTTGAATAACATTTTTATATTCATTTGGAATTATAAATATATATTCTTGATATAAAATACCGTTAATAGAAATAAGTTTACTATCGTATAGATATTTGTTATCTTTCATATAATTATTAATACTACTATATATAGTAGTATCATATTCAAACAATATAAATATGTGGCTATCTAAATAAGGTCTATTAATATCTGAAATATAAGCGTTTGCGAATTTATATTCACTACTAAATAATTTGTTAGAATCAAATAAGAAAGGAAGTATATATCGTGTAGTTAATGTTCTATTTCCTATTATCATTTACAGTTCTTCTGTTCCATCACCTTCGTAATACTCAAGTGTATGGTCCCATTGATCTGTATTGATATGTTCTGATATTCTTCGGAGAGCTTCTGATATTGAAGCGATCTTTTCCTTGAGAGTAGTATCATTTTTCATATTGAATACTCTAATCTCATTATTGGTGTCTTTGCCTATAGCTATAATATATGCTTCAAAATCATATTCCTCAGAATTAAGATTTAATACTTCTTGCATATACCATTGAATAGCTAATCCATAATAAGCAATTTGTCGATAATAATCATATTCTTCTACTGAATGCTTAAAGTTATATACATTTACAGTAGTTTTTAAGTCAATAAGAATTATTTTCTTATTGATGTGATCAAAGCAAACCCTATCTAATAAAGATTTGCATTTTATATTATGAAACTTTTCTACTTCCCAATTTATATGGAACTCATTATGAGTCTCAAAAGTAGATGGTAAATTAAACAATAGCTCATTTGCTTTCTTATGATTCTGAATATTTTCTTTAATTTTCTTAAGCATTTGTAAATCAGCAAAGCTAATTATCTTTTTATTTTCATTTACTTTACTTAGATATTCTAAGTAATCTTGATAAATCATAATAAGACCTTCAGCTTCTTCAATACATTTCTCATCAGATTTCTTATTACTATAAGCTTTTTTATAAGCAGATAACTTAAGTTTATCTTGAGATTCTAATGGATTTACTTGCATAAGTCTAAAATATTCATCTAATAAATCCTTTTGCTGTTTTACTTTAGGTGCTGCAAAGTCAAGAATAACATAATCTTTCCAAAATTCTTCTGGTTGAAGTAAATATTCATGAATCATTGTTCCTTTTTCAAGAAAACTATAATCTAATTTAGCAACTTTACCTTCCTTATAATCTTTTAAACCTTTTGGTCCATTTTTAAGAAAATATCCAATATCGCTGTTAGAGTAACGAGACATGTCCTCATAATAAGGAGTGCTAATTACCATCTTATTCATTTTTAATCCTCCATATCATTAATTACAGCTGAATCAAGAATTTCTGCTGAAGTATTCCATTCTACTTCATCTTCTTTATCTTGTGGTAGATCAATAACTTTATAAGTTGATAACCACTCTCCAATATTAGGATGGATATAACGAGCTTTATTAATCAAACGATCTAGAAATTCTTGTTCTACTTGTTTCTTTTCTTTTTCAGTCATAATATCTAGAATTACAAATTCGTAGTTCTTTTTAAAATTATAGCGATCATCTAATCTAGAACAATTATAACATCTTAGATTAATATCACTATCTCCATCATGCCAGTGACCATATAAATGGTATTTATATTTACCAAATGTTATAAATCCTAGCGCATGATTTTTTATAGGATTATCATGGGTAAGTAATATATCACAATTAGGTATTAATTGATATTTATTATTAGCATCTTTACTAAATGCCCATTTATCTTCCTGGAACATAATAGGAGCTATCCATGGAGATCCATAGAATTTAATACCTTCATACTTATAATATTGATCAATTAAAAATACTAACTTTTTATTAGTAGTTTTATACATTTCTTTACGAAATTGCTCAAACGAACCATTATTATAAATATGTTCTAAGTAAAAATCATGATTACCTGGAGTAACAATTACTTTTTTACAAGGTAACTTTTTAATCCACTTTACGAATTTGTTCTTCCACCAACGTTCAGATCTTTCATTATCACGCTGAATATTTAGTTCTATAATATCTCCGCAAATACACAATACATCACACTCAGGTATATTAGTAATTAAATTACCATGTATGTCACTTATTCCGCATATTTTCATACTATTTAGTTGAAATGTTTAAATATTGTATTATATCTTGTAAAGATATATCTTCATCTTCAAGAGATTTTACTTCTTGCATAAAAGCTATAATATTATCTATAGATAACAAGCAAATATTATCGTTACAAAATTTAATCACTTCTTCTTTATTTTTAATATTAAGATTATCTGCTATTATAGGCAGTAACTCAACATTTTCATTAGCATCATAATTGCGTACATAACGAACTCGTGAACATCTATCTTCCATATATTCACTTATATTACTTGTATCATTACAAGTCATAATTATAAGCTTTTTAGCAGTCTTTTCAACTCCATCTAAGAAATCTAACATCTTTGTAGTATTAAATTTCTTTTCTATTTCATCAAATAAAATACATACTGGAGTTTCAAAAGTTTTAAAGAAGTTTATTAATTTATTTTCAGGAAATTTAGGATCTATTATAATAATTGGCAAATTAGATTCTTTAGCTAATAATTTAGCTGTTACTGTTTTACCAGTTCCTTTAGTTCCTGCTAATAATACTCCTGTTGTATTACTAGTAGTAGTGTTAAAATAGTTAATTATTCTTTTTCTAAAAATACTATCACTTTTAGTTTCATATATAGTACTAGGTAAATTTAATTCACCATTTTCTTTAAATATACTTCGCTCATTCCATCCATCCCATTCTAGATTATATACTTGATTAGGTATTAATTCATATTCATTGCCTTTAGGTACAACAAATATTTCTTTACCTATTTTAACAAATTCTTTTTTATTCATATATTATGATTTTAGTGTATTGATTAAATTATCAACATCTTTTTTGTTATGAACTATATAAAATTTAGTATTTGGTTCGTTTAAACTCAAATAATATTTAAATAGTTTTTCCCTATTTGCCCAAGCATCGTTAGGATATCCTTTACATTCAATAACAAAGTCTTTTCCTACAAAGTCAGGTAAATAAGTAATAGCTCTAATCTTAGAGTTATCATAAATAAAAGCTGGTAGTAAAGTATATCTATGTAATTCATAGTCTACTTTAATATCAGCTTCTTTTAATTTCTAGTACATATAAGCTTCTAGTTTAGATCGAAATATTATTCCATCTATTTCTTGTTTAGTGGCATTACGTACTTTCTTATTTTGTTTTAACATAGTTTACAGAATGAGTAAGGTTTCCTTTAGAAAGAGCAAAATGTTCTAACCGTTCATAATATTTTCCTTCTTTAGTATAACCAAAAGTCATTAAAAATGAATAATCTTTTCCATTACATAATGAATTAAATAATGTTGATATAGAACTACCTAAAAACTTACGTTTCTTGTTCCATTCAGTAAATTCACCACTTAATAGTTTACTAATAATAGTAGCAGGAAGTAATGATATTTTTCCTAGAATAGTAATTAAGCTAAAAGGTATAGCTAATATTTTACCTATAGTTTTTAATAGTTTCATATAATTAATTTTTATTAATATATTTCCAAATATAACTACCTGCTGTTTTTCTTTCTCCCTTACAACATTTAACAATATTTGGATTATATATATTTGTTTTACTTTCAGCCTCTGATATTGATGAAAATATATTAATTAGATTTTTGTTTTTATCTAATTGCATAACAGGAATAGATTTTTTTTCTACAGCTCTTTGTATACAAGTACCATAATTAGTATTATAACTAGCAGTACACCATTCTAAGTTGTTAGCATTATTGTTTAATTTATTTTCATCAATATGATTTACAAAAGGTAAATTGTTAGGATTTTCGATAAAATGTATTCCTACTAATCTATGTATAGAAAAATGTTTAAATTTATTACCGTCATATAACTGGACACTCCAATAATTTCTACGTAATTCTTTTTTTAATATTTTGTTTCTTTTTAAAGATTTTACTTCTCCTTTGTTAGAAATAATGTATCTTGATTCATATCCTATTATCGGTTTCCATATTTCACTTATTTCGTTCATTGTTAATTTCTTTTAATATCCATTTTTTCATCGTATCAAATCCATTATTTTTAATAGCATCTGATATATCTTTTGAATTAAATTTTTTATTAACAAACAACGGTTTTATTTTATGTTGGTTATATATTTTGATAGAGTTTTTACATCCACTGGAATCTCTATCAAATAAAAGTATAATGCTTTTAAATCTTTTTTTAAGATTTTCTAATACATC
>ENA-ORLY01000161-ORLY01000161.1-human-gut-metagenome-genome-assembly--contig:-NODE-161-length-99772-cov-196.256733_pt1 | contig 99772 bp, 124 predicted proteins | sample MGYA00243071_ERZ508832 | MGnify/ENA primary metagenome ERZ508832 (study PRJEB26277, sample SAMN04329777) | human gut metagenome | biome: human-associated habitat | host: Homo sapiens | place: USA... | reverse complement strand
ATTAATTAAAATCTTGGTGTATAAGATATTATTTTGTATCTTTGCATCAAGATTTTTATTTTATAATATTATGAAAGTTAAAGAAATTATATACATTATATTAGATAGAATAAAAGGTACTTCAGATGATTTCAGTTATACTGAGGAACATATATTATTCTTAATTAATAAATACAGAAGTTATATGTTGAAACAGACATATAAAGATGTAAAGAAAGAAATTCCATATAGTAATTATCAGACTATATGTTTAGACTTAGAAACAGAGAATAAAGGTTTATGTCAAGGTATTATTCTTAGAAGTAAACAAGAAATACCTAACATTATTAATATTAGTAAACCCATCTTACATACAGAATATGAGAATACTAAAATTGTCTTTACTAATAGAGACAGATTTAGATTTGTTGGCAGTAATAAGTTCCTGAGAAATATTCTCTACTCCTGTATAGGAGAAAATAATAAGCTATTAATGAAGTCAAATAATCCTCAATACCTTCATTTAAAGAGTATTAAGTTAGAAGGAGTATTTGAAGACTTTGAAAAAGCATTTGAATTATCTTGTGATAGTAATAAACAATGTGATATATTAGATGCAGAGTTTCCATTTGAAGATAGTTTAGTACCTCAGATGTGTGATAGTATTTATAATGTATTGACTAATAGTGTTTACAAACCTAAAGATGATAGTAATGATGCTAATGATACATTAGCTAATTTAGCTAATTATCTTAGAAATAATATGAAATCAGACTTTCAAAAACAGATAGATGGATAATTTTAGAAGAAAAATATTGAAGGTAGATGATGGAGGACATCTACATAAAATAAGAAATAGTATAGGTATATATGACATATACAAAATACTTAGGAAGAATAAATGGTTAAACATAGGAAGACCTTTAACTGAGCATGAATTCTATACTATTATAAGACAAGTTAATAATAGCATTGCAGATAATATTAAGAAAGGTAATACTATAGAACTGCCTAGTTTTATGGGTACTTTTGAGACTATTAAATATAAGTCTAGTATTAAATTTGAGAATGGTAAACTAAAAACTAATTTACCTATAGATTGGAATAGAACCTTAGAATTATGGGAGAATGATAAAGAAGCTTTTAGAGATAAAACTGTGTTAAGATATGAGTTAGATTATATCTATAAATTAAAGTATAATCCTTATAAAGCTAAATTTAATAATAAGACTATATTTCAGTTTAAGTTTATAAGAGATATTAAACAAGGTATATCAAAAGAAATACAAAAAGGTAATATTGATGCAATATTAAAATATAAGTAATATGGTAAATGAAATAAATTATATAAGCATAAATGAATTAGCTTCAAGAGTATTAGACAACACTTTACTTAGTGATGTTAATATTGAACAGATTATCAGGCATGTATTAGATTTTATGGCTAAATTTGGAGTTAATAATATATATAAAGATAAAGAGACTATTCTTACTGTACAGGAGTACAGAGCTTTACTTCCTTGTGATTTAATTAGAATAATGCAGTTAAAAGACTGTAAAAGTGGTTTATGCTTTAGACAAATGACTTCAAGTTATATTCCAACAGATAATGATAGAGATTATGAATTAACTTTTAAAACACAAGGCAGAGTATTATATACTTCTATTAAAGAATGTGAAGTTAGATTAGCTTATAAAGCTATACCTGTAGATGATGATGGATTTCCATTACTTATAGATAATCCTCTTTATCTTAAAACTTTAGAGTTATATATTAAGAAAGAAGTATATGGAGATTTATTTGCACAAGGTAAATTAAATCAAAATGTACTTACTCATATTGAACAACAATATGCTTGGAATGTAGGGCAATTACAAAGTGAATTTAATATTCCTAGTGTTCAGGAAATGGAATCTATTAAAAATATGTGGACTTCATTATTACAATATAATAATCATTTTGTAAGAGATTTTAAATATGGAAATTCTAATCATAATAAAATAGTTTAATTATGCAGAAGAAATATTTTAATTTTCAACCTAAAGGTATGAATACCAATATGTCTCCTAAGTTTCAATCTAATGAATATGCTACTTACATGAATAATATTAGAATAACTAAGGATAATAATGGTATATTATCTTTACAGTTTGAAAGAGGAAATAAACGATTAAATCTAGATATAAAAGGATGTGTAATAGGTACTTGTGTACTAAATAAATATCTTGTATTATTTACACAAGAAACTAATGCACATAGAAGACCTAATGGTGAAATTGTTATTATTAAAACTGACCATATATATAGATTAGAGATAATAAATGAAGATTTAAATATAGTAGAAATATTTACAGGAAATCTTAATTTTGATACAGAGTATCCATTAGAAACATTAGGTGTATATGAAAATGAAAATATACAAAAAGTGTATTTTATAGATGGTAAAAATCAAGCTAGAGTGATAAATATATTAGAAGATTATAATCTTAAATATCAAGATACTTTATCTGAATATAAAAAAACAGCATTTGATTTTATTGCCGAATTACAACTTAATGAAGAGGTATACATACATAAAATTATAGGTACTGGAGAATTTCCACAAGGTACTATACAATATGTATTTTCATATTATGATAAGCATGGTAGGCAATCTAACTTATTTGCACAATCTGATTTACAATACTTAGCTTATGATAAAGGAGTTAGTCCTGAAGAAAAAGTTAATTGTAGTTTTAATATTAGCATCTATAATGTAGATAAACAATTTGACTATATTAGAGTATATTCTATTATAAGAACTTCTCAAGATACTACTCCTATTATAAAGAGAGTAATAGATTTACCTATTTCAAATATTAATAAAAATGAAACTAGTTTAGCTAAAGTTAGTACTCTTAATACATATAGTAATTTAGATGATTTTGGTAAAACTATGAAAATCAGTAATATTGCAAAGTTTGAGCAGATTGATAATTATAATAATGGTCTTTATGTTCAAGGAGCTGCTTGCTATGATAAATATCTCTTTCAGGCTTATATTGGTGGTAAATTTATTGATATTATTGATTTAGAGACTAACCAAAAACAAGCTTTACTTACTATTAATATAGATGTTAATACACAAGCATATCATGGTAATGTATTATCTTTTGGTAAAAATATTGCACCTGATAGTAACTTTCCTTACTTGTATTACTCTTGTGAAAATAACAGTAATCCTCAAATATTAGTAATGAAGATAATTAGTTCTAATACAAATAGTAATCAATGGACTGGGGAATTAGTACAGACAATATATTTACCAGAATGTAATGGTGGAAATTCTCAGAATGGAAGTATAGATACATCAACAACTTTTAAACATTATTATCAGAATGGTTGTATAGATGCAGAGAATAATTGTATTTGGGTATCTGGATATACTATGGAAAGTTTTAATAATAATGTAGGGGCTTATGATAATAATAAACTTATTTATAAGAAGTATGAATTACCTTCTGTTTCTGAAAAGAAAGTTTATTTTTCTTATAATAATGTTCTAGATTCTTTTATCTTACCTTTTAAAAAAGGTACTCAGGGTATGGTTATCAGAAATAATAAACTATATCAATGTTTTGGATATGACCGTGAAGATATATATGATGAATTTTTAGATTGCATTGACCTAAGTACTAAGCAGATATTCCATAGTTATCGATTTCCTAAAACACAATTAGTAGGTTTAGGTGAAGAGTTAGAAAGTCCTTATATCTATAAGGATAATCTGTATTTATCAGCAACTGTTTATAATTGGAGATATTATACCTTATGGAATATATCATTTAAGGGTGGAGGAGATATAACTGTACCACCTTCTGAACCTTCTATCCCAGAAGGGGAAGCAGACATATCATTTATAGATAATGGTTCTATAGGAGATATTATAGACCCTACAGAATTATTATATTTAGGAGGTAATACTATATGTCCTAATACTTTTGAACAAAAAGATGGTACTTTATTTATGGGTAATTACACAATTAATAACAATGATATATCTAAAGAAACTGCTATTAATATAAGAAATCTTTTAGGTAGTAATTTAAAATTTAAATATAAAGCTACTAGTATATCTTATAAAGGAAAAAATGATTATTATAATTATGAAGGACAATTAAGTAAAAGTGATGTAGCAGGATTTAAATATATGGAATGGTATGGTGTAGCTATTCAGTTTCAGAATAGAAATGGAAGATTTAGTTCTCCTATATATTTAGGCTCTACAAGAAATTATTTTCCTCCTAGTATAATAGATTATAATTTTTCAGAAATAATTGGCGTAAATAGAGGAGAATTAAATTTAGATATTGATATAGCAAAATTAGTAGAAATTATTGATACTAATATATGGGTTAAAGCTAGACTTTTAATAGTTAATCCTACTAATAATTTAAAAACAGTTTTATGTCAAGGTATTATATCTTCTACTGTATTTAATTATAGAGATAGATATAATAATACTCCTTTTACTATGTCTTCCTGGAGAATGACTTCTTTAGGAAAGCATCTAAAGGCATTATATGGGAATTCTATTTCATGGGGGGAAATTCAGAATATAGAATTTTCTAAATCTCCTATTATAGGAGGAAGTACTCACACTCAAATTTATATTAAATGTACTATACAATTAGGACATTATAGAACTATTGTAGTTTCTGAAAATAATATTGTATTATATGACAGGAGTACTTCAACTATTATCAAAGCAAAAGAAAATTTAAAAAATTGGAATTCAAGTATAAATATAAATGAAATTCCTGACGACAGTTGGAAAAATAGTGCTACTATACATCAAGAAATAGAAATCAATGGAGTAGATACTATTGTAAATGATTTTGGAGAATGCTTTGCTTATGATGAATCTTTAGTAACATTTAATTCACCAGATATTGAAAATCAATATAATAACATAAATAAAAATACTAAATTAAGAATAATAGGTATTTTAAAGTCCAAGCCTTTATTTTCTAATTATCTGATTCAGGGAAATGATTTAAATGACCCTTCAAAAGGAAATGTTCCAACAAAGAATATTAAAGATTTTACTTCTGATTTATTATGGAGAGATATGGATTCCAGTTGGGATAATTTAGGTAATTACGATGCTAATAAGGATTGGTTATTTGCTACTTATTTATGGCATAGAGAAACTAGTTATTCAGATAATGGTATAGAAAAAAAGAATAGTAATGGAAATTCTAGAAAAGTATGGTCTAAACCTGTTAAGAAAATAATTTCTAACACTAGAGAATGTGCTACTTCTTATCTTAGAGATAGTTTAAGCTATATAGATAATATAGAAGAAATAAATAAATTCAATTATTATGAATTACCTATAGATGATATTAAGGTTATTACTACAAATAGTGATGATATTTATAAACTAAATAGTAATATGGGAGATAGTTATATAGAAACATTATCTTATACTTCTGATGTTAATAAATTATTTCCTTCTAATAATGAATATCCTATATATGGAAGACAGTATTATGCTTATAATGAAGATTTTATAAGTGATTATATAACATATGATACTATTATAGTAGATGATAAAGCAGTTACTTCAAAAGACCCTATAAGAATTAAATATAAAGAAACACCTCATGCTATTATATCTTTTGGTTCTAAAAATAATAGTACTATTAAACTTCCTAGAATGAGTATTAAGCATAAATCTGAAATAGATAGGGTAGGAGAAGATGCTGTAACTAGAAAACTATTTTGGAATACAGAAAATAATTCTTATACAAAGGATTTTATATGGACTAAGTATATTAATGAATATGCTAATTATATGAATCCTACAAATATAGAAACTAATTATTTCTTCTATAATGCTAATCCTAGTATAAATGATTATTATTATTTAGCTGATTTATGTGTACAGGACCCTGATACTTCTCCTTATGAATTAAGTAATGGTAACGAAAGTATTATATCTCAGTATTCTTTTATACCCGCAGGAGAAGCTATTAAACTTACAGGAGAAACTGTATCATTAAGAGGTAATCATGGAGATACTTATTATCAAAGATGGGATTGTTTAAAGACTTTCCCTTATAGTACTGATGATAAGAATCAATATATAGATATTACTTCTTTCTTTGTAGAATCTAGAATAAATCTTGATGGTAGATATGATAAACAAAGAGGTTTAAAATATAATCTTGGAGTACTTAATACTAACTTTAATCTTATAAATAAATCTTATACACAAAGAAATAATTTCTTTAATTATAGACAGATAGAAGATGAGGGTGTTATAAACTTTCCTAATCAAATAACTATATCTAAAACTAAAGTATTAGGAGAAGATGTAGATTCATGGACTAATGTTACTCTTGCAAGTGTATTTGATTTAGATGGAGATAAAGGTAAACTTAATGCAATAAGAAAGATTAATAATGACCTTTATTGTTTTCAAGATAATGGTATATCAAGATTACTTTACAATTCTAGAGTACAGATTAATACTTCTGATGGTGTACCTATTGAAATAGCTAATAGTGCTAAATTACAAGATAAACAATACTTATCAGATTCAATAGGATGCCAAAATAAATGGGCTATTAAATCTACTTCTCAAGGTATTTATTTTATAGATACTTATAATAGTGAACTTTATAAGATAAATGATAAAGGTATTACTCCTATATCTCAAAATAAGTTTAAAAACTATTTTACTCAGTTAAGTTCTAATATATGGTCTCCTTCATTATGGAATTATGAGAATAGCAGTAACTTTATAGATTCTATTAAACTTGAGTATGATAGTACTACTTACGATTTATATATAGTAAGTAGAGATACAGCTTTAGCTTATAATGAGTTATTAGGTGAATTTACTTCATTCTATGATTATGGTTCTACTTTATATTGGGTAAACCTTAATGATAAGAGTTTACAGATAAATAAAGATGGTATTTATGAAGCCTATAAAGGAAATTATGGTATTATATATAATAAGTACTCTTTTGCAGATATAGAATTTATAGTTAATAGCGAGTTTGATTTAGATAAGATATTTGAAACAGTAGAACTTACTACAAGTGATATTGCTAAGATTAATAATTGGAAATCAGATTATTATCCATTTGATACTCTAGAAGTAAGTAATGAATATCAGAGAGGTAAGAATGAGGCTTCTTCTATTAATGTAAAAAAGAAATTTAGAACTTGGAGATGGCAGATACCTAGAAACAGTAAAAAGAATGAAGATGGTATTATAACTAATAGAGATAGAATTAGAAATATGTGGGCTAAGATAAAGCTCAGTAAAAAATATAATTCTCCTTTATCTATTTATGATATTAATGTGGCTTACTATAGTTAAATTATAGCAGGATATTAAGTATTTACTTAGTATTCTGCTATTTTTTATTAATTTTATTTGTAGTATTAAATAATTTGTGTATCTTTGCAAAATAAAATAATTAACTATGAGAAAGAAAGATAAGTTATATACAATAAAACAATCTATTAATTTATATCCTAATGGAGGTGATATAGAAAAGAATACTACTTTACTAGATTCTTTAACTAATGGTAATGGTTTTAGTTTAAAGAATACCTTTAGTGGTCAAAACTTAACAGATATAGCTAAAGGTGGTATTGGGGCTTTAGGTTCTATAGTAGGACAAGTAGGTGGAAATCTTATTGGTGGTGGATTACAATCTGGAGCAGGTAATACTATTAGTAGTATTGGCAGTACAGTTGGTAGTGCAATATCTACTGTTAATCCTTTAGTAGGAGGCATGGTTTCTGTTGGTTCAGGATTAATAGGAGGTTTAACAAATAGAATGTTTGGCTCTAAGTTAAACCAAGAGAATATTAATCAAGTAAAAGGTAATATATCTTCTACTGCTAATACATCTTTTGGTGGTAGTGCGGATGACTTAATGAGTCAATTATCTGGTGCTTCTATGTTAGGAAATATTAATAGAAGTAATATAGGTAAAGATGGTTGGTTTAGTCATAAAGCTAAGAATCTTACTAATAAATTAAGAGCACAGGCAGAAGCAGCTAATACTAGATTATATAATAATTTTAACCAAGCTGCTGATATTACTAATGAAAATCAATTTCTTCAAAGTATGTATAATGTAGAAGCCTTTGGTGGTCCTTTATTTAAAGAAGGTGGAATTATGATTAAGAAAGAAAATAGAGGTAAATTTACTGAAAGTGCAAATAGAGCTAATATGGGTGTACAAGAGTATGCTAGACATATATTAGCCAATAAGGAAGATTATTCTCCAACATTAATTAAGAGAGCTAATTTTGCTAGGAATGCAGCTAAATGGAATGCTTTTGGTGGAGATTTAAATACTTATGGTGGTACTTATAATGGTAGTCTAGAATATATAGATAATGGTGGTACACATGAGCAGAATCCTTTCAATGGTGTACCTATGGGTACTGATAGAAATGGTACTCCTAATTTAGTAGAAGAAGGAGAGACTATATGGAATGATTATGTATTCAGTAATAGACTTAAAGTACCTGAAACATTAACAGATAAATATAAATTAAGTAAAGATATAACCTTTGCAGAAGCTAGTAAGAAATTAGGTAAGGAAATAGAAGAAACTCCTAATGACCCTATTAGTAAAAGAACATTTAATTCATTTATGCAGGATTTACAACAATCACAGGAAGAAGTTAAAGCTAAAAAGGAATTAGCTAAGGCTAAGAGACAATTTAATAAGTTAAGTCCACAAGAACAATTAGGAATACTTAATGGTACTCCTGTACAAGGAGATAATACTATGCTATCTAATCCTAATGAAATGGTTTCTAATGAACCTCAACAATTTGATGATGGTGGTTGGATGTTTGATAATATGTGGGAAGGAGCACCTGAATATCAGAATAGTTATTTAAAAGGTAATATTCCTTATTATCAAGGTAAAGTAAGTAGCAAGGGTTATAGTGTTAAAGACATAGAAGGTACTGATAACTATAAGAACTTTACTAAATATGCTTTAACATTACCTGATAATCATAATTATTGGCAGACATTAAGTAATAAAACAGGTAAAGATGTTACTTATTTGAAGAACAATTATGAGAGACTTAGAAATGATGGTAAATTAGGTTGGGTACATAGAACTCCTAAGTTTAATAATATTAGTACTCAAGCTGATACTCCATTTACTATATATCAACCTTTAGATGCACTTGGCAATCAGAAACCATTTAATATGTTATCACCTTATGGTATGGGATATAGTGCAAATGATATAGTACCTTTTAGTGATAGGGTGGATGCTAATGGTAATACTGTTATAGATTTAAAGAATAAAGAATTTATATCAACAGATACTAAAAAGAAAACTAATAATAAAGAAGATAATGGCTTATTACCTACTTGGATGAGATATGCTCCCATTGTAGGTTCTGCTATAGGAGCAGCAAGTTCTTTATTGAGTAAACCTGATGAAAGTAGTGCTGATGCAATATTAACTGCTGCAAGAGAAGCTGGTCAATATACACCAATATCCTTTAATCCTATTGGAGATTATATGACTTATAATCCATTTGATAGAGACTATTATATTAATAAATTAAATGCTGAAAGTGGTGCAGCTAGAAGAGCAATAATTAATCAAGCTAGTGGCAATAGAGGTAATGCTATGGCAGGTATATTAGCAGCAGATTATAATGCTCAGAATCAATTAGGAGCATTAGCTAGACAAGCTGAAGAGTATAACTTAGCACAAAGACAGAAAGTAGCAGAATTTAATAGAGGTACTAATATGTTTAATACTGAAGGTATGTTTAAAGCTGATGCTGCTAATCAAGCTGCTAAGATGCAAGTTAGAAATACTTTATTACAAGGTACTATGCAGGCAGAAAGACTTAGACAAGCTGCTAGACAACAACTTGCAGCAGAGAGAAGTGCTAATCTTACTAATCTGTTTAATAATATTGGTAATATTGGTAGAGAGAATATGAACTTTAATATATTAAATACTAGTGCTGCATTCCCTTGGGCTATGACAAATAAGGGAGAGTCTAAGTATAAATCAAGAAAGAGAGGTAACAATGTCTAATTATAGTTTAATGATTTCATCTTCGTTTAATCCATACTCCTTACAGGAGTTACTTCCTATATATCAAGCTAATGCTCAAGCACAATATCAAGCAGAAGAAGCTTTCTCACAATTACAGATGAAAGCAGACCAATGGGAAAAGTTAGCTAATAATGCACAAGATGCTGATGTTTATAGTAAGTATAAATCATATTCAAATCAATTAAAGGAAGCTGCTAATGATGTACTTAATAATGGTATTAATGCTGCTAGTAGAAGAAACTTAATGAATATGAGAGCACAATATGCTAGTAACATAATACCTATTGAAGAAGCTTATAATAAGAGACAACAACAAGCTCAAGTATTATGGCAAGCTAGATTACAAGACCCTACATTAATTGCTCAAGACCCTAGTGAATTAGGTCTTAGTTATTATATGAAGAATCCTAGTTATACACCACAGAGTTATAGTGGTAAATTATTAACTGCACAATCAGCACAAGCTGCACAGAATTTAGCTAAAACTTTAAGTAGCTATGGTAAGGGAGAACCTATTGATAGTTATACTAATACATTTATACAGAAACATGGTTTAACTAGAAATGATATACAAAAGTATCTTAATGGAGAAACTACTGCTACTAATAAAGTATTAGGTGCTATTTATCAACAGGTTTATGATTCTAGTCAAATAGGTAACTGGGCTAATGAAAATCAAAGAAGACAAGCAGCTAACTTTATTAAACAAGGTATGTGGTCTGCTATAGGTCAAGATACTGTTCAAGCTATGGAGAACTTTGAAGCTAGAGAGAATTATAAATTGCAGCAACAATTAGCTTTAGCACAAGCTCAACAACAGCAAAATCAATTAGCTGCTATAAATGAAGTACCTATTTATACTCCTGAAGAGCAGAATGAAGCTGATAAAATGAAAGAGAAATATAAGCAATATTTCTATACTAAGAATGGTAGAACTTATTTAAGCCAGAAAGGTAGAGAAGCCTATGAAAGTAAAACTAGAATAAAAGCTACTGATTTAGCAAGATATCAGCATGAAGGTAAAGGTAAATATGGTTATGGGCAATTTACAATAAGAGACAATATAAGTGGTAAGCCTACTGTAGTATCTATACAGAAGGATAAAGAAGGATACTACTATAACAATCTTAATAGTGAATTCTCAGACTTATTAAATTCTTTAGGAGCACAAAAATACTTAGGTAAAGGTAATAATTGGCAGCCTGGAAATATAGGTAACTTATGGAGTAAATACATAAATACTGGTGTTAGAGGTGATGCTAAACAATTTATGGAATATGATTATGCTTTAAGTCCTACACAACAAACAGCTTATAAAAATCAGATAGCTGCTGCTAATATTGGTAGAGATAGAATTTATGCTGCTAAGTTTGATAAAAAATCAGGTACTTGGAAGAAAGATAAAGATATTGATTTAGCAGATTTCTTAAATGAAGATAATAAATGGACAGTTACCAATGCTAGATTTGGAGCACAAGGAAGAACTTATATAGCAAAGAATAAAGATGGAAAAGTAATAAGATTTGTAATGCCTATAGGAATTAATCCTAATGTTGAAAAGAATATTGATAAGAGAGCTGAAGATGCAATGAATATAAGCAAAACACTTCAGAGTGGTAAGTTAAATGGTAAACCTTTAACTGATGTACAAAAAGCTCAATTAAGACAAGCTTATAATAATGCTATACAACAAGCTTACTTATTCCAATCTCAATTAGGGGTATTAAATAATACATCAACACAGGATTTTGCTGCACAGGCATATGAATAAATTTATATAATTATGGTACAAATAAAGAAACAGAAACCAGTAGATATAAGAAAGAGTGGATTGCAGAATTGGAAACAATTACAGCAACAGAATAATGCTATTCAAAGTGGATATGACCCTGAAGTAGCTCAATATTTACAGGAATTAGATATAAAGAGACCTTTAAGACATATGATGAATCCAGAAGAGGCTGCACCTCATGTAGTGCAGTCTTCTCTTTATAATACTAATACTAAATTAGGGGAATCAATGTTTGATGAGGATATTTATTCCCCTGAGCAATTTCAAGATGCAACAGATGTAAGAGCAGAAAATCAACCTTGGTATTCTCAATTAGGTGCTGGTATTGCTAAAGGTGCAGTACTCACAGGTACTACTTTTCTTGATGGTACTATGGGTTTATTATATGGTGGTGCTAAAGCTATAGGAGATGGAGATGTAAGTAAATTATGGGATAATGATTTCTCAAAAGCTATGCAATCTATAAATGATTGGTCTGAAAGAGAATTACCTAACTATTATACTTCACAGGAGCAAGATGCTAGTATATGGGATAAATTATTTACAGCTAACTTTTGGGGTGATAGTTTTATTAAGAACTTAGGATTTACTGTAGGTGCATTCTATAGTGGTAGTTTAGAAGCAGGAGCTATAAGAGGTTTAGGTAGATTAGCTATGACTGGAGCAAAGAATTTAGGTGCTACTATAAGTACTATAAAGAATATTGCTCAGACTTCACAAGCTACTGCTTCAATTTTAGGTTCCTTTACCAGTGCTGTTAATGAAGGTAGAATAGAAGCATTAAATAATAGTAGAGAATATTATAAAGCAGTATCATCTGATTTACTTAATCAACATAATGAAAGATTAAAGTCAATACAAGATAATTATTATGGTACTGAAATGTATAATAATCTTGTAGCACAGGAAAATGATAATTATAATAAAGCTATGACTAAATTATCTGAGGATAGAGTTCATATGGGTAATGTGGATTTAGCTTTAAATATTCCTATACTTACTATATCAAACTTAATACAGTTTGGTAAGATGTATGGTAGAGGATTTAAAACTGCAAGAAGAGCACAACAGATAGAAGAGAATATTGGTGGTAGAGGAATAACAGGTACTTTAGGTAAATATGCACCTAAAACTACTAAGAGTGAAATATATACTGCTGCATTAAAAAATCCTATATCAGAAGGTATGGAAGAAGTTAATCAGCAGTTAGCAAGTAATATATCTGCTGATTATTATAAGACTGATGTAGATAATTATTATAAAGCACTTACTGACCCTAATAATAGACAGGAGGCTAATTCTTGGTTAAAAGCTTCTATGCAAGCTTTTACTGAAACTATGGGAGACCAATCTACTTGGGAACAATTCTTAGTAGGTGCTATGACGGGTGCTATGGGTATGCCTAGATTTAGGTCATTTACTAAAGAAGGTAAATTCCAAAGTCCTATTACTATTGAAGGTGGTATTTTAGGAGAATATAGAGATGTTACTCAAAGAATTGCTAGAGAACAAGCTATAGCAGATAAACTTAATGAAAGAGTAAATTCACCTGAATTTAAAGCTTATTATGATGGTTATGTAAGACATCAAGGTTTCCAGAAAGCAATGAATAATGCTACACAAAATAATGATGAATTTGAATTTAAGAATGCAGAGAATTCACAATTAATATCAGATATAACTATGTTTGATAGTGTAGGTAAACTTGATGATTTAGTTGAAATGATTAATCAAGGTCTAGGTGATACTTCCAATGAAAACATAGAATCTATTATTAAAAATACAGGTAGACAAGTATCTAAGGATGAACAGGTAAATCAACTTACAGAACAGTTAAATGCTAATCAACAGGCACAAGCAAATACTAATGATGCTAGTGAACTTGTTAGATTAAAGCAGGAAGAAGTAGATATTCAGCATAAAATAAATACTGCAAAAGATTATTATATAAGTCCTTATACTGATGAGAATGGTAATAAATTGTCTGATGAAGAAATAACTAATCAGATGAATAAAGCTAAGACTGAATTCTTAGATAAGATTAATGAATATAAACAGACTAAGAATGACTTAATTGAAGCTTCAAATAATACATTAAGTGATGAACAGTTAAATGAGCTTATCTATTTAAAGAGTAGTCTTAATGACTGGAAAGAAAGAGGTTCTTCTATCAGAGATAACAATAAGAATACTATATCAAAGATTATTAAGCAGCTTACTGATGTAAGAACTGTGCTTAATGATAATAATACTAAACTTACATCTGAGAAAGATGCTAAGGAATATAATAGTAATAAGAGAAAGCTTAATGATATAGAAAATACTATAAAAGTATTAGAGTTATTCAATAATAGTGAAAATCCAGATTTACTTATATCAGATAAGAGTCTTAATGTAAAATCCCTTAAAGATATAGCAAAGAATTCTTTAGGTATTGATGCTGATGAATATAATAGATTTAGTAAAGATTTAAATGATTTAATTAAGATAGGTAAAGCTAGAAAATCATATAAGGAAAAGCTTATTGAATATATGCTTAATCCTGGTAAAATAGATGAAGCTCATGCTAATATAGATAATCAGAATCAAAGAAAACAGAAAGACTTAGATGTAAGAAGAATACTTGATAAGGTCAGCAATGCTACTACTTATAAAGATATTGATAATATATTTAAAGAAGAGAATATTGAAGATGCAAGTATATTAACTAATAATAATACTGAATTAGGTAGTACTTATGCTAAGTCTAAAAGCTTTATGAATAGTGTTAATAATGCTATTGATAAACTTGATATTGATGATGAAGATAAAGCACAATTAAAGACTTATGCACAAGAGAAATATAATAATAGTACTTCTTATGAAGAGTTAACTAATCCTGATTATCAGATAACAGATAATGAAGATTTATTGACCAATGATTATTATACTCAGCAGTTGAATAATGCTATGGTTGCTGCTATTAAAGATATGTCTGATAAACAGTCTATTCCAGATGATAAGAAAGTAGAGCATTCAAAGTTTACTATTGATACTAATGGTGAAAAGACTGGAGCTGATGATAATTCTACTGCTCCTGTACAGGAGAAACAGGATATATTATCACCATTAAGAACTGCAACAGAAAATATTAATAGACCTAATGCAAAGAATTTCTGGGATAAAGCTAATAAGATTATAGATAATTATAATAGTAATAAAGCTACATATGAAGAAGTTAGAAAAGCTATTGAAGATTTATATAACTTATATGCTAAAGAAGTAGATGCTAAGACTAGAGATACTCTTTATGAAGAAGTAAATAAAGTGCTTAATAGTATTCAACCTGATAGACCAGTATTAACTGAAAGACAAGAGAATACTAATAACTTGACTGAGTTAAAAACTGATGTAGAAAATGTAGAAAAGTCAGCAGAAAAGTATTATTATAAACCTGCTATTTCTGAATATGCAGCTAATACATTTACTAATTTTGATATAGCTAATCCTAATTATAAGGATATTTATCAGTATTTAGTTAGTAAAGGTGCATTTGATTATGTTAATAAGGGTAACTTAAAAGTAGGTGATGAACTCACTTTAAAGCATGAGAAGATAGGTAATTATGATGAAGTAGTAATGTATCATAATGACCAAGTGGTAGGTATACTACCATCTACAGCTACAGCTATAAAAGGTAATTATGTAGGTCTTAAAAATGTTAGAGAAAGAGTAATAAAAGGAGAAGAAATAAAACTTAATGTTTCTAAGATTATGTTAGGTCAGTTTAAATATACTGAAGACCAGACAAGACCTATTAAAGACCTTATGAATGGTACTCCTATACAGTTAGGTATAGTTAGTAACAGAGAGTTAATAACCAATAAGGATTTGACTACTGAGAAACCTTATAATAGAAGTCAAGCTGATGGTAAGGTATATTTATTATTAAAGAATAGTAGAAGTACTTATTCTCCTAAACCTATTAGAGTAAAACATTTCAATGAAGAAGAATTTGATTTAAATAAATTAAAGGATACTAATAATTCTAGAGCAAGAGAAATACATAGAATTATTGATGAATTAAGTAAAACTACTAATCCTGATAAGTGTACTGAATTATTCATAGATTTATGTCAGCAATTATATTTACCTAATAGCTTTCATATGAATATATTCAGCTATAAAGGTACTATATTCCTATCTCTTAAAGGTGGTCCTCAAGGTACAAAGAATATTAACTTAGAAAATAACACTGGTAGTTTTACATTAAATGTAGATGGTTCTATTGGAGGTAGTGCTGCTACTCAGACAGACCCTACTCATGTTTATAATGAAATACTTAAATATTTATATTCATTAAATACTCCTTTTAATATTGATAAGAATGAGATTAATAAGGGAGATTACAATGAAAAATTAGTTAATGATGATATACTTTATACTCACTTAGTAGATACTCAAATGACTAATAGTTGGTTTACTACCAATTATTATGATGAAGAAGGTAATCAGAAAGATGCTATTAATCCTAAAGGTACATTCTCTCCTACAGGAAATAAGGAAGGTACTAAAGTAACATTAGGTAAGAATACTTACTTTGTAAGAGATGGTAAAATCTATGACAGTAGTGAAAGTGTTGTAGTACCTAAAAGAACTAATTTAATATTTGATTTAGCTGCTGCTTATGAGCTTAATGGTAATGCAGTAAATGGTCCTTATATCTATAATGGTATTACTAAAGTTAATGGTCATTATATGGATGTAACTCATAAATCTTATGCTACTGAAAAGCAGAAGCAGATGTATGAGGATAATATGAATAATAGACCTACTGTTATAGATAAAATGAATTATACTTTAAATAGATTAAAGGAAGACCAAGCTAAAGTTAAGAGATTAGATAATGGAAGACCTGATAATACTATTGAAGGTAGAGAAGGACATATATATCAAATACTTGAAGATGATGGTCAATATCATGAGTATGAAGGTGTACATAATGTAATAGGTGAATCTTGGAAGAGAGATGAGAATCAAACTCCTAATACTTTAGCTTTACAATATGGTCAGGAATTTGATGATTTAATGAGACAATCTTTTGAAGGAGAAATTGATGCTATACAGAAGCCAGATAATATGTCTAATGAAGTATTTGAAAGATTTAAATCAAGAGCTAAATCATTGAAGGAATACTTTGATAATAATGGTGAAATTCCTATTGCTAATGGTATAGTTGTATTTAATAAGATTGGTGATAAGAGAATTGCTGGAGAGTTAGACTTGTTGACTTATAATAAATATACAGGAGAATTTAGATTCTATGATTTCAAGACATCTAAGTATAGATTCTATACTGATGAAGGTAAGCTTGATACTCATTATACTACTGTATGGCATAATAGACAAATAAGAAGTACTCAAGAGCAATATACTAGACAATTAAGTGCTTATAATGACTTATTTACTAGTAGATATGGTACACCTATAGTTGATATGGCTTTAATACCTTTAATTATCAATTATAATGATAAAGGTATTACTGCATTTAATGCAGAACCAACAGTCAATATTACCTATCAACCTAGTGAATTTATGCAAGGTACTACTGTAAGTACTCCTAAAGTAGATAACAATACTATTCCTGTAAGTAATGTTAAAACATTAGAATTAAGTCCTACTAAGAAAGTTAAAGTAGATATAAGTACTTTACCTGTAGTAACTACTATTAATGGTAGTGAAATTAAAGCTTATATAGAAGAAGTTAAATCTACTAATAATTCTACCAAGAAAATTACTACTTTCTATTCCCCTTATATGGTATTTCCTAATGGTGAAGTTACTTATATGAATGGTAGAAGAGAATTACTTACTGATAAACAATTAGAAGAAAGTAAAAGTACTTGGGCTAGTACTATACAGGCTAATAAAGCTGCATTTATTCAAGCAGGTATAGTTAATGCTAAACCTCAAGAAGAAATTAAACCAGAAATTAAACCAGAAGTTAAAATTAATTATGATACTAATAATGTATTTATAGGTGGTGAATTTGGTACTGGCACTATTAATATTACTGATGGTTGGAGAGGTGTTAGTGAAGACCCTAGAGTTTGGAGTAAAGATAAAACAGTTCCTGTATTTAGTGAAGTTAAGATGAAAGATGGTAGTGTAGTAACTATTATATCTTATAGAAATGCAGAGAAGTTTGGTAATAATAGAGGTACTAATGGTATTATTATTAATGTAAAAGGTACTCTTACAGATTCAAATAAAGAATATATAAAGAATACTTTAATTAATACTGATTTTAGTAATAGTAAAGAAGAAGTAACTAAACAAGTATTAGATATATTAAATAATTCTAATACTAAAACTGTAATTTCAGCTACTCCTATTAATGTTGTAGATAATACTAAGTCTAATGCTACTCCTACAGGACCACAGAGTGCTGAGGAAGATTTATTAAAAGCAATGAGTTTACTCAATACTTATAATAAGGAAGCTCCTGATGGTACATTGGGTAAAGAAGAAATAAAGCCTAGAACAGATGTAGAAGAACAAACTGGTAGAAATGTAGATGGTAATATTGTAGTAGATAATCCTGAAGCATTAAAGAAGTGGAATGAATTAAGTAATGATACTAGAGACTTACTTAAACTTATGAATATGAATGAAACAGATTGGAACAATATGTTACCAAAGCAAAGAGAATCAGAACTTAATTGTTTAAGCTAAAATAAAAAAGGGAGAAGGTGTAAACCTCCTCCCTTATTTTTTATTTATAATATCTTGCTGGTTCATCTGGATTTAATGAATTAACAATCTGTTTTCTGAATGGTAATAAATCTAAACCAATCTTTTCTGCTTCTGTATATCCTTTATATATACCACTATTAACAGTAGTTGTATATACAGATGGGTCAACTAAATTTAATATCTTTCTTAATTTAGTTATATAAGATATTGATGCAAATGGAGATTTAAAGAACTTCAATCCCTCATCAATCATTGAAGGACTAGGTAATAATACTCCCATATCAGTTCTTAATCTAAGTAAAGCATAACTTGACATTCTTGCAAACCAAGGTTTATGTTTACCATCATCGCCTCCTGCTACACCTAATGCAGCAATAATAGCATATAATGACCAATAGAAACCTAATTCAGTAAGACCTTTCTTTATATTACCCTTTTCAATATCAGATAAATGTTTCCATTGCCTGATAATATCAAACTCTGATTGTTTAAGGTCTTTCATAGATTGATATATAAATCTACCCATAGTCATATAATAACCTTCAGTATAGTCCTGTAAATCATAATTATATTTACCTCTACCAAATCTATTAAGATATAAAGGTCTCATCCAGTTTCTATAGAACATTATAAGTCTTCCTGCTGCTCTTTGTTGTAAAGCATTTTTATCTTCATCATTGTAGATACCATAATTCATATTCTGAACTGCTCTATTTTGATTACTGAATTTAATAATATCGGCTCTAGTAAAAGCACTACCATCCATCTTGGTAATACCTGGTTTTATCTGTAACTTAGCACCTAATTTAGGTTTATCTTTATTAATAGGAACTACTTCTAAAGCATCCCATAAATCAATAGAATTACCATTTTTATCCTTTAATTTATATCTTAATGCTAAAGCAATAGCAGCTCTATGTTGTACAAAATGGTCTCCTGCACTGGTAGTAAACCAAAGAGCATTACTATTAAATAATCTTGAAGCCCAAGTCTTTCTATTCCATTGTACATCTCTTACACTTGACTTATAATTCTGAGGAACATTAAATAATTCACTGAATAAAGCTAGTTTATTAGTCTTTATTCTATTACCAAATTCTCCTAAGAATGCAGGTAATTCCTTAGCATATATAGCTTCTGCTTTAGTTAACTCTGAATGATTAAAGAATTTACCACTAGTAGCTTCAATTCTATCAATAGTTAAGTTCTGTAATAAGTTAGCAGTACCAGTAAGAACACTTAAAGCTGTAGTACCTAATGATGTCATTCTATTCAAGAAATCTGCACCTTTAGCTACATCTACTTTACCTAAAGAACCTTCATCTTTATGAGTAATACCATAGACTTGCATTTCCATAAATGTATTTAATTTCTGTATAAAGTATGTAGAATCTCCTTTCTTAGTAAGTACATTATGTATCTGTCTTCCTAATACATTAAAATGTTCAGTCTTAGTCTTATTACCTTCTGTCTGATTAACTCTTCTTTCTGCTAATACAAGTCTTCCTACTTCAAGAGTATCAATAACTTCATTCATTCTATTAAAGTCATTTACCATAGCCATATAAGCTATCATAGATGATGTAGTATCAAGAGATAAGTCATTCATATCCTGCAAATCCTTAGTATAATATACTGGTAACATCATTACCTGATTACCTTCAAAATCCATTACTACAGATTTATCAAGATACTCAACATCATCTTCTCTTCTTACAAGAGAATCTTTCATATTCTCCCAGAAGTATTTACCTTGACTAGATAATGAAGAACCAGTAAATCTCTGTAAGAAATCTCTTCTTATCTGGGGAGCTTTACCTACAGATACACTAGAAGAATTAGGTAATACACCATCAAGTTTAGACTTTAATTCCATCATATAACTATGATATTCTTTCTGTGCTTCTGTAAGTTTATTCCAAGCAGGATTAGCATACTTTTCTATAAGAGGTCTTCTATTACCAAATTTATCTTTATAGGTATTTTCCTTATACCATTCATTGATTTCATTATCTCTTGCAATCTTTTCAAAGCCTTCAGGATTATCTCCATATTTCTCTTTTAACTTTTTAAAGAATGTATTCTTAGCATTCTTATATTTACTCCACCAAATCTTTTGTACAAAATAACCTGTAAGATTACCATTTTCATCTCTTTCATACATAAAGGAAGTATCAGTTACTCCTCTATCTTCAAGTTCTTTGACTTTAGCTTGAATTTCTTTAGCCATTTCAATAGTATCAAGTCTAGCTTCCCCTTTTTGTTTCTTTACAACTTGGTCATAAATCTGTAACATAGGGTCAGAAGAATCTGCCATTGAATCTAACCATCTATCAGCTAAGGTAATATCTCTATCCATAGAAGTTACTAATTCTTCTGCTGTATAAGTTTTCTTATATCTATCTCTACCAATAGTTATAGCTAAACCGTCACCAACAAATGGTCTTATAAATTCAGTAAACTTATCTTTAGCTATCTCATAGAAATCTGATGATAAGTCCTTTATTATAATATCATTCTGATTAAGAATATCCTTAATATTTTCTTTAATGCTATCATCTCCTTCTCTAGAAGCTTCATTCATCTGTTTTCTAATGTCATTCATAATGACACCATATGAATTAAGATAGTTTCTTACATTTCTAAGAGCTTTAAATTCTTCTTCTTTTGATAATTCACCACTACCAATTTTAGCCATTCTCTTTTCAAGATTACCAAGAACACTAAGACTATTATCCATATATTCAAGAATACCTTGTATCTCTTGATGATTCTGTAAATCTGCTTGTAATTTATTTATAAATACTTGCTGAGCAGCACCAAAATCTTTCTTATCACCATATACTTTCAATCTCTTTAGCTCTTGTTCAAGAATTTTTTCAAGTATTTTAGCTGATTTATTAACATTACTTGTAAGATTATATAACTTAGTATTATGTTCTTTAGTACTAATATTCATAGTATATCTGTTATTTACTATATCATTAGCTAAATCATATACTTGAACTTTAACTTCATTAATTATTTTATCAATATCATCAGTATTCTTATCTTTGAATTTATCTTTTACTTGATTAAGATACCTATCAAATAATCTTTTATTAGGATTAAATACTTCCTTATCATTAAGTACATCAGCCATAATCTTACCTAATGCTTCTACAGCCATTAAGTCAAGATTATTATTGTACTTATTCATATAATCTTGATATGTATCACCAAAGATTCTCTCAAGTATATTCTCATCACTAAGTACATTAGTCATTCTAGCTTTTAATGGAGTGTCTACTGCTTCTATTGCAAAGTGTGCAAACTCTTCTGGTAATACATCTTGACCTCTTTGACCTTTAGCTACTCTAATTAAAGTTTTTAAACCATTAGCAGTAGTTATTGCACAATCAAAATCTGTTATACCATTAATTCCTTGTTTTTCTTCAAGTTCACTTAATGCACCGACTCCTATACCCCAGTCAGATAATAGTCCTTCTAATCTCCTATTTAACTTACTATTGAATTCAATCTTATGAGTTATATCTTCTTTATTTTCTCTTATAGGTCTTATAGATAACTTTACTTTATCCTCTACATTAGTTACTGTTGCAAAGAACTTACTTCTATAAGGACTATTTCTATTAAATGACACAGCTTGTTCCTCTAGATTCATTACATTAGTATAATTTCTAGCTACAGGACTATTATGCTGATTCAAATTTTTTAGCTGGCTAAGCTCATCTTTAAGACCATCCAAGCCAACTTTATACATTAGGTCTTCCATTAATGGATTACCTTCATTATCATATCTAACATTTGGAAATGTTTTACTAAACTCTGGAGATTTAACTCTCTGCCAGTAATATAATGCTTGTTTAGTATTTCCAAAATAACTTTTTAATTGTGTAAATAAAGAGGGGATATTCCCCTCTTTATTTGTTGGTATAAATGTACATTTACTCATATTATAATCTTGCTATTACATTATCACAGAATTTATTTCCTTGTTCATCCTCTGTTATAGGAGGAAGTTGCTCTAGTTTATCAATAGGTTGTGATTCAGTATAACCATTTTCAGCAGCTTTCTGTTTAATTACAGCAAGTAAACTTGCTTGTGCAGATTGCTGTTGTTCCATAACAAAATTAGCCATATCTTGATTATCTGTAATATCTGTATTATCAACATAATCATTAAGATTAGCTTTATATGCTTGTGGTTTAGGTACTACTGATTCCATATCTTCACTAGCATTACTATCATACTCTACATATTGATTCTTTACTCCTAAAGGTTGTATTCTTTGATAAGAAGCTATTAAATCTTTAGCTTCATTTACTCTTTCAAAGTATAAATCAGCCCCCTTATAATTAATATGAACATAAGGTAAATATTCAGGAGCACTTTTATCATCAAATGGTTTAGCAATTTTTTTATCATCCATAGATGAATTGAAATCAACTTTAACATCAAAATTTTCTGTTTCAAGATTAACTTCACTTACATAAGATGCCCCAGTAATATCTGGTACTAATGTTCTATCATCTAAATGATTTCTAAAATATTGACCTATAAAAGTAGTTACATCAGCTTTCTCAAAGTACATATCTTCAAGAGTTTCTATATAATTACCAGTATTCTCTTTTACTGCTACAGGAGCTAAATGACTAAATCCATTAGGACTAAAACCTAAACCTTTATAATTGCAGTAAAGAAATAACTTAATAGCCATATCCCTACATTCATCATTAATATTCATAAGTGTTTCCCAACTTCTAATATAGTCTTGCTTCTGTATATCAGTAATTCTACCTACATTACTAAAGGTAAGAGATGGTGCTGGATTATATTTAGTAAACTTATTATATTTTACTCTGTTTATAATAGGTAACTGAGATAACTCTGGATGAGCTTTTTTGAAAGCATCAAACTCAGCAGGGAATTTAGTGATATAATATTTTCTTTCAGATATAGGATTACCTTCCTCATCTTTATAATTATATTCACTAGTTTCTGCTAGCATATAACTGATAAAATCATTATATATACTATTTCTCTGCTTTTCATTTAAATTACCATATCTAGTCATATCTTTTATAGTACTTATAATACTAGTATAAGTATTATTATAGTATGGAAAATACTTATTGAATAACTTCTCAGTAGATTCTACACCATAGGTAAAGAATGCCTGTAATATAGGTAATGGACTATTAATAATACCTTCTTCATTTAAATTAAATGAAAGTAATCCTAATGTTCCTGTAAGAGAGTAATTAGCATCTTTTATAGGAGCCATCAATAATTTTTCAACTTTCTCAATATTAATTATATCTGAAGAGATATAAGGTCCTGCTCCACCATTTTGAGTATCAGCTCTAGTAGCATTAGTAAATTCATTCAAATCACCTGCTAATTTATTAAGTCTTGCAAACATAAAGCCTACTTTTAATTGATTAGCATAGAATTCATGACCTTCACTAGTATTAGCTGTATCTGCATCTTTTCTTGCTATAATATTACTTGCTAAGTCTTCATCTTTAAAATTATAATCTTCTATTTTAGTATAGTAACTATTAACATTAGTACCATTATTATAGTTCTTATATTTATTAATAGTATTAATAATAGCTTCTGCTAATGATACTCTATTATTTTGTACTTCTTTTACTATATCTCTTACAATAGGTTGATTAATTATAAGTGACATAGTATTAATTCCTACACCCATTCTTAATAATGCAAATGCACTAGAAGCAGTAATTTCATTGAAGTTCATATCACCTGCAATAGGGTCTTTTGCATTATCTACAAAGGCTGCTAAGAAACTAGCAATATTTCTGGTAATAAACTCATTATCTGCATTCTTAATATCATGTAAAGAGTTATATTTATGACCATTAAATGTCAACTGATATTCACCTTTAATACCAAGTTTAGTCTGCTGCATTAATGCATGAGAAGCATTATTAGTAGCAGCCATAGGGATAAGTGATGCACCAGACATATTTCTTTGATGAAGAGTAACCCAAGTAGTAGGTACTAATGGATTAAGTTTTTCCTTATATTTATCTGCTAAATTATCAAGTTCATCAAGACTAAGTTTCTCAAGTCCTTTTAAACCTCCTAATTTAGTAAGAGTTTCTTTATCAATATTATATAAGATAGTATTAATTCTAGCAGCCTTTTTTGGTTTATCAAAACCACCAGGTTCTAGAATACTCTTAGCAGTATCTTTATGTGATAATACACTCCACATAAGGTCAATCATCAAAGAATCTCTTTGTTTCTTACTATTAGCCTTTGCATTATTATAAATACTTAACTTGTCATTTCCTTTTATTTTATCAAAGTCATAATCATATGTACTAAAAGAACTATTTATTAAGTACTTGGATTTGTTTTTATTAAACCATTCAGAGAATCTTGTTTGAGCAGTTTCAGATAAATTATATCTCTTGACATTATTATCTTTTAACCAGCCTTTAAATTCTTCTGCTAAATCATTTAAATCCTCAGAATCTAAAGGTTCTCCTTCAGTTTGTTCAGCAATATATTGCTGTAAAGCCTCACCATAATTCTTATCAATTTCTTCAAGAATATCTTTACTTGATTCTAATTGATAAAAATCATCCCAAGCTTTCTTAATGTTATAGTTATTCTTAGTAAATAAACTATGAAACATTACATAAACCTTATCAACATCATAGTCACTTCCTGCTAAAGAAGTAATCTCTTTAGGTAATATAATTACACTACCTACTTGTCTAGGTAAGAATCCCTTTATTCTAATATGTTGCATAGAATACTTATCCTCAGTTGGTTGTTTTGTTATCTTACAGTTGTTTATACTGTAATTCTTCATATTACTATGAAGCACGGACTATATCTTCATCCATATAGGATGTTGGGCACTCGTGGAAAGGATTATTGTTAGGCTCACCTTTCTAGTCTCTGAACCTTCTAAACTCTTTTAACCTAAGTTTAGCTTGGCTGCTGATTATCCATATAGGATTTCCCAGCAATTCACCCAATTTATTATTCATTAGTATTTCTACTAAAGCGAGTCTCAACTTTTAGTCAAACTCTATAACCTATTACTTCTCTATACTTTTCTGGTACTATATAATTACCTTTACTATTCTTTTTATTAATATCAAGTTCATGAGTATTAGGGTCTAATAAAGCATTATATAATTCTTCTGTTGGACAAGGAAGATAAGCTTCAAAATATTTAATAGAGCCATCTTCATTATAAACAATTTGAGGTTGTTTACTTTCATCAAGACCAAAAGGAGAAGCTTGAATTAATGCTCCACCATTAATCTTCTGCTTAGTAACCCTATTCTTTAATATACTGTTAAGTAATGCTTGTATCCTTAAAGTCTGTGAAGGGTCTATAAGAGGAATATTAAAGTTACCATTCTCATCAAGAGTTAATGCTCTAATTAAGTCTGTTCCATATCTAGGATTACTTCTTACTTCTCTTATAAGTTCTTTCTCAACTTCATGAATATCATTAAACTTATCAGATACTTCCTTAAAAGCTTCTTGAATATTAGCAGTATTGATAGCATTAAAATAATTCATCCATTCTTCTTGTGTAAATTCCCTATCTTTATATTTTAATTTAAAGTTAGGGTCTCTATTAGGATTCATATCAGAACTAATTAATCTTCTAATCTGAGTACCTACAAGTTGTACTTTATCAATACCATGTTCAGGAGTAGATGTCTGAATACCATAATCATTATAATCAAATTCATGTACTACATTTGGATTTTCTTTACCATTAAGCCTGGTTACATTTTCCAGGACAGTCATAGTAGAAGCATAATTTGTAGCATCATTAAGATTAATTGTACCTTGTAAGCCATCCTTTACAGCACTTTCAAACATAGCAGAATCTATATTATTCTTTACCATAAAGTCATTAAGAGCTTGCAATTTACTTGAATGAAGTATTTGACCAAACATTGCTCCTGTAAGGAGAAGGAACTCAGAATTCTTATGTTGAGTAGGAACTTTCATAATTCCACCCATACCATCAGGTTGATTCTTCTGAGTATAAAGATATGGTTTTCTTGTATTCCAAAGTACTAAGAAATCACTTGCAGTCCACTTATTATTCATAATATTATTGTAGGCTGTTTCTTCTGCATCAGACCACATACCTGCCATAATTTGAGTAGACCTAAATGATGGTAATGTATTATAAGCTTGTGCATCTGCTACATTGACTTTATTAAATATAGACATAATAGCAGCTTTATCATAAGCAGTAAAGGCATCATTCTTATCTTTAACTCTGGCTTCAAGTATCTCATTAATACTATCCATACTATTAGCAGGAAGAATATTATCTTTAAGATAAATAACTCTTCTAGTAGTTCTTCTACTTCCATCATTGTTTACTAATACTGGTTTACCATTCCAAGTAGCAAGAGTATTAAGTCTTTCTGCTGGTGCATGGTCTTGCTTATTTCTCTTTTGGAAATCCTCAAGATTTTTATAATAAGCTAAATCAGTAGTTGTAAGTTCAATAAATTGAGAAGTAAAATAAGTACTATTCCAGAACCATTCTCTCATTCTATCATTCATTCCTTCCTCAGAATAAACATTTACATGCTTAAATCTAGCATTCTTCTCTGTACCAATTCTATCATAAAGACCAATATCCTTATAGTGTTGAATAGCCTCTTTAAATCTACTATCCATTATAGACTTAATAGTATTTTTAATTAAGTTATCAACTTCATCCATAGATATCTGTTTAGCTTCATCTATAGCTTGAAGGAATGTTTTGCCACTTTGACCTTTCTGATTTAATTCAGGGAAGAACTTAAATTCTGCACCTCCCATCTTTTTACCATTCATATCAAAGTTAGCAATAGGGTCTATATGATTATCTGTAGTAGCTCTTTCTTTAACAAGATTAATTCTATCAATCTCCTGATATACTAAGTCTTTAAACTTATCAAGTAACTTCTCTTCATATCCCTTCTTATATCTCTTGAATTTAATAAACTCAGCAGATTGTGCATCAGATAACATAGGTACTTGATAATAACCATAAGTTTCACTTCCACTTCTATCTGCTGCACCAGTCATATACATATTATATAAGGCTAATGTAGCATCTAAATCTGTCCAAGCATTATATTCCTTTCTATTATATTGAAGGAGTACTACATGCTTTAAATTACTTCTTACTTCTGCATTATTTTCAATTTCTTCTAATATACTATTTCTCCATTTACCATTCTTATTAAACCAATTACATACTCTATAATCATCAAGTACCTGTTTATAAGTATCTTCTCTCTGTAACTTCTTAATAAGAGTTGTTACATAAGAAGGATTAATATGAGCATACATAGTTTTATCACCTTGTCTTACACTAGATTCAATAGTATCTTCATCTACTTTATTGATTACCTCTGCAATATTATTAAAGGCAGTACCATGAATATTAAGTAAGTCTATATATTCACCATCTTTAACTTTCTCATTACCTTTATTTAAGTCATAATAAATAGTTCTTAAATTACTTAATAAGACATTAACTGCTGGCTTGAAAGCTTTATTATCTAAGTTAAACTTTAATGCATTTTCAAGTGTTTCTGAATCTACACTAGCACCTAACATATTCATAGCTTTCTTAATTCTTGCTATATTTTCATCAGTAAGATTTTCAGCAATAGTTTCTCTGTCTTCAAATATATCAAGTAATTCATTAACTAAATCAAGACCTACTTTAGCATTCTTTAATTGAATGTCTCCATTCTTATCATATATACTATTTGTAGTAAGAACATTACCATATTCATAGTTATCTCTCCATTCATCAAAATAATGTGAAGTACCTTCTGCACCATTAATAGACATTACTTTAGTACTTGTAGAGGTATCACTATTAGTACTTACTTTCTGAATAAAGTAATTGACATAATCCTTTCTATATGCTCTATAAAACTCAGTAAACAGTTGATTATCATTATTTAATTCATTAATAATCTGCTTTACCCAAACCTTCTTTTTACTAAGTTGTTCAAGCATAGGAATCATATCTTCAGCACTAATCATATTTCTAAGAGCCTGTATTAATTCTGAATGTACATAACCTGCATTAAGATAGATATTATCTCCTAAATCATCTCTATCAACATTGCCTGTAGAATCATATCTTACCATATTACCTATGGCTTGTCTAACTCTAGCAGTAAGACTATCAAAAGTAGCTACCTGTCTAACATCAGTCATCCATCCATCTTTCAAAGATTCTTCTTTCTCAAATACATCTCCTTGATTAGTTTGTTTACCATCCTCATTGAAAGTATCACTATTCTCTTGAGTATTAAGTACAAAGTTACTATTTAAGTTAACAGAAATACCCTCAGTTAATGCTAAGTTTCCTAATGCTTCTTCTGCTAATACTTGAAAGTTATTAAGTACATTCTTAAAAGCTGCATCTTTTCTTTCAACAACTGCTTTAGCCATAATAGTAGCTTTTCTATCAATAGCTTCTTCATCAATAGAATAACCCTTCTTTTTTTGTCTATTAATTAAAGCATCTTTAATAGATTTCTTTTCTATAGCTATCTTTGCCTCTAAAGGAGCCTCAGCATATACTTGAAAGGCTTTTCTTACTTCCAGCATAATACTCTGTACACCTTCAGACTTAATAACACTGAATCTAGTAATTTTCTTTCTACCAAATAATAAATCATTCTTTACTTTAGGATTAGTTTCTGCTTGAATTTTATCATTATAAGCAGCTAACTTATCCTTTAATTTACTATTTACTATAGATGAAAACATTCTAGTAATTCTTTCTACTCTATGTTTTCTTTCTATAGGAGACATCTGTCTAGCACATCTAGCTAAATCCTCAGCATATGATTTATTATCTTCCTGTATAGGAGCTTCTTCTACTTTAATATTTGTATTTATAACTCTAATACCATAACCATCATAATCAGCTCTAGTATTTTTTTCTATTATAAAATTAGCATTAAATCTTTTACTTAATTCTTCTTTTAACCATTCTGTAAATCTAAGAGGTAAAGCAGACTTTCCTAATGCTATTTGATTTGGTAATACTATATTTTCTGCATTAAAATTATTTAGATTATTAAACATATGTAAGTTTAATTGCTTAAATAATTCAAAATCAGAATCAATATCTTCAAATTGTCCTTCTTTTGATAAAAAAGAAGATTGACTAAGTTTTTGCTGATACTTTTTTACTATAATACCAAAAGCATTTCTACTAATATTAGTAGCTCCATAAGTATTATAACTAGAAGCTCTAATACCTGCTTGATTTGTACCTCTTACATCAGATACTCCTGTCTTTACACTATTACCTTTATTATAACCTCTTTCTATCCAAGAATCATCTAATTGTAGGGAAGTTACATATGCTTGAGCATTTTCAGTAAATAAATATGCAGTATTTGGATTCTTTTGAGGTAATCCTTTAGTATAAGGAGTTGCTTCTGTAGTAATTACTGGAGTTATTTTTCCATTCTCCTGTACAGGAGATAAAGCTTTAGAATTAGCTTTAATCATATTAACTCTCTCTTCTAAAGCTTTTCTGGCATTTATACCAGTTAAATCTTTATCTTTAGTACCATATAATATTGTATTTATATCTTCTGTTCTTTGTGGACCAAGAAAGTCATGATTTCCACCTTCTGTACCTTTTTTAGTAAAATCATATACGCTATGCATATCATTTTTATCATGCTTTCCTGTCCAGTTAAGATATTTATTAAATAAAGCAGTAAGCCTTTGAATATCTATAGAACCATATCCATTTTCTATTTCATTATTATTCTTACTACTACCCTTTATAAACCAATCATTATCTTTACTAGAAGAATTCATATTACCAAAGCCAAAGAACTGATACCATTTACCCGCTTTCTTACCACTAGTACCATTACTACTTCTATAAAAAGGAATTTTAATTCCATTTATATTAGCCATAATGATTTCTCTACCAAGAATACCCCAGTAACCTTTCTCTATAATACCATTTTTAACTAACAGATTTACTATATCTGATTCATCCATATCATCTGTAATTTGATTATCTATAGAATCTATCTTTCTAGTAAATTCTGATTCATTAAAATTATTAAGAATATCAGTTAATGCTCTAGCTTGACTTACTTTTGTTCTAGCAAATTTATCTGTAAGAGTTTTACCTGCTGACTTAGCTTTAAGTTCGCTAATTAAAGCAGGATTTTGTTTAGCCCATTCTTGCCATAGAGGTAAATAGCCTTCATAATAAGAATAATTCTCATAACCTTCAGCTAAATCTTCTACTATTTTTAAACCTCCAACAAAGTAATTAATATCTTTATTACCCATTGAAGCTCCTTTATCATCTTTAACTGAACCTGCAAAAGGTATTAATTCTAAAGTTCCTTTTTCTAAATTTAAAGTAATAATACCTTCTTCAACAGAATAATTTAAAGGTTTACCATATTTATTAATAACTTCTTGTTTAAAAGTTTCTCTTTTAATTTCAGAAACATTTGTAGGATTTAAATTTAATCTAGATTTTTGAGAAGGAGCTTTACCTTTACTACTCTTTTTGATAACGTTTTGATAAACATATTCAATGGTTTTACCACTAACATCTACACCATCAATGATAGTCCCTTCAGCAAAAGTAGCATTTAAAGCTGAAAATCTTTTATCTCCAGCAGTAGATACTTCATAAGTTCCTCTTACAGGAGCCACAGAACTTTGTTTATCTTTACTTAATTGTGATTGTATAAATTTCTCTATCTCATCTTTTGTAGGCATTGTAGGTTCTTCACCATCTTTAAAATTAGCACTTTGCCAAGCACTAATCATAGACCTTACCATATCAAAAGTCTGCATACAATCATACTTGTCTTTAAACTCACTTAAGAAATTCTGTACTATTCTAATATTATCTCCAGTGAGTAACATACAATGTATTGCCATATTCTTTATATTTAATTAAATTATTTGTTTGCAAAGATACAACTTTTATAGTTAGTTGCAAAACTTTTTAGTAAAAATTAAAGGTACTATAAACAAATCGCTTATAGTACCTTCTTAACATTATTAACAATTAAAACTATTGAACAATGTATTTAGTATTATCAATAATAAGCCATTTAATAGTATTAATATTGACTAATCTTACATTGTTTTCTGAATCTTCAATATCCATATCAATACACTGATACTTACCATCTCTAGATTCAAATTGAATTTTATATCCTCTAAGAACTCTATCTTCTCCTTCAACAATCTTAGGAATAGGATTATTCATAAGAGTATAAAGAGTTTTCTTAGCCCAATCTGCTACACCTTTCTTTGAATTTTTAACCTTATCAATTTCTTGGCATATTTGTTCAGCTAGAATATCTACTTCTGTTTTAAATTGTTTAGCACTTTTAGCTATATCTTGCTTCTTAAAACATACAGTAAATACCTTACTACTATGAATATTCTCCCATATACTTCTAATTCCAGGAGTACCATCTTTCTTGTCTTCTTTAGTAACTTTTATTTCTGTAGTATACCCATCAGCAGTATTACAGAAATTATGAAGATAATCCTTATCAATAGCTACTTCATTTTTACTTTCAAAGTGTTCAAGAATAACACTACTACCAAGAATATTCTTTACTCTATAATGAGAACTTTCACTAAGAATATCACCTTTTTTAATTTCTTTTTCAATCATAATTCCTTTTTCAAACATAATTATAAATATTTATTATTAATAAAATCTTGATGCATTGGATGTGCTAAATCATACATCTGTGGGTCAACTATCTTGTTATCTCTAAGTTCAAAGAAATGTTCCCAAGCTTCTTTAAATCCACACATATATAATTCTGTTTTAGTACTATTAGGTAATACTACTCTAGCCTGTTGTGGTTTCCAACCTTCTTTAAGAAGCTTAAAATAGGTAGCCTCTGCTGTAAGAAGATGTATCATAAAATCATACTCAACATTTTTACTAGTATAGAAATTATCATGATAATTCTTTTCAGTATAAGTACCTTCTTTTATAGCTAACCAACAAGGTTTAATAAATGTAACTTCATTATTAAACTTATCTTTATTATAGGCACAAAAACGCTGAGATTCCTGAATAAAAGACATTGTTCTATGTCTTACTACTTCATGACTTACAGCTCTATTAGTAATAAGTTTTACTGTATATCTTTTAGGATAATATTCATTATCTTCTGAATTAAAGTACTCTCTAATATATGATACTTTCTTTTCTAACTCTAGCCAATGTCTATAATTAGTAGTAAAGTAGGCATAATTATCTACTGTTTTACATTTAATCCATTCTATATTATATAAATTACAAAAGATTAAATCTTCAGCAAATGTCTTAAGTAAAGTAGTAGGAATTTTAAAGTGAATAGTACCAAATTCCATAGGAGCAAGATGCTTCATCTTAAGAAGCTTATCTATGAAAGATGCTGCACTATCTTCTGTAATTTTATCTTCACTCTTATAAGCTACTCTAGTACATTTCTCTATATGTTTATAGATACCAGACATACTAAAATCTATCTGATTACAGATTTCATAACTTTGATTAATTAACCTCATATTATTCTAAATTAATACATTTATCATCAACTACCCAACCACTTAAATCATTAAGTTTAGTTTGGAAATTATTAATACTCTTTCTATGTTTATATTCTTCAAGAATAGCTCTAATCTGTTCAGGAGAATACTTCTGAGAATCAAATGCTGTAAGCAATTTATTATCATCATTTTCATCCCCTTCACTAATTTCAATAGTAGTAGTTTTACTCATAATAATACTTACAGTAACATCTACTTTAATTTTCTTTGGTTCAGAGTTTAATTCATTAAGACTTCTTTCTTCACTCTGCATTAATGTTGGTGTATTACTCATCACTGGTTTCTTTTAAATTATATAATTCTTTATATTTATTAAAAATACCCCTAATTACATTTTCTCCTATAGGATTTTCTCTTTTACTATCTCTTTCAAGACATACATCTAAAGGTATATTTGTAAAATCTTTAATTTCAATTATATACTTATCATTATTATCTTTGAAAGTATCATTCATCATTGAAACTACTTCTTTTAAATATCCAGTTTCTTTAGGATTAAGATTCATTTCATCTATAATGATAGTATCAAACTTAAAGTTTATAGCATTCATCAACATAGTACCTGTACAAGCTTTAATATAATCTTCTCTTGCAGGAACCCAGTATTGACCACTCATATTTCTTAAATCATCTCTATTAATTCTAATAGAATGTTCTGGGTCTTTAAGAACCTCTTGTTTAGCCCAAGTACTCTTACCACTGGCAGGAATACCTCTTGTAAGAATTATTCTTTTCATTTTATACTATTTGATTGTTCTACAATAGCATCTTTAAGTTCTTTAAACTTCTGAGATACTTTTTTATCTACTAAATTATTTTCAACAAATGCACAACTACAAGTATATGTCATATAAGCATCACATATCTTCTTAGCCATATTATAAATAAGTCTTTTCCTATTATTTCCCATTATTTTAATAATTTAAGAACTTCTTCACATTTATGTTTAATTTCTTGAGCATAATTAGCAGCTTCACTACTATATTCACTACAATAATCTATAATATTATTAGCAGTACTTTTAATGGATACTAAAGCTAAAAAAGACTCTCTTAATTTATCTTTTTGTGTCATATTAAGTTATATTACATAATACCTTACTAAAATCTGAATATCCATTAATAATATCATTAGTAAACCGTCTTATAAATGCAAGATTATGATTATTTTCTTCCATTTCTTTATAAATCTCCTTATATTCAATTAACTGTTCAATAATATCACTTTTAGGATTCTTCAGTACAGCTTTCTCATATTCTACTATTTTATTTACAATATGATTAGTTTCTTTATCTAAAGAATTAATACATTCAGTTAAATTATCATAAGTCAATTCTGTATAGCCATCTTCATAACCTGTCCATATAGGAGCAATAGCTTCTACTACTGCTCTATAAATAGGATGATTTCTACTAAAAGACATAAATAATAAAGGAGAATCTTTTGAACTCTCCTTCTTTACTAAATAAATATTTAAATAGTTAATCATTCTTATTTTCTTTTAATTCAATATATTTATTAATATACCATTCAGCTTTTTTCTTATCTTGAATATCAGTACCTTTATTATTGGCTCTCCATAGATATTTAAAAGCATTCAACTCACAGAAAGCTGCTGTTTTATCTTTACCAAATATATCAAGCATTACATCAATACATTCATACTTATTATTTTTATAATGAGAAGGATGATTAACCATTTCTTTTTTATTTTTTGGTAATTTTATAAAATATTGTTCACTTTCTTCATTAGACCAATAATGGTTAGCTTTATTTTGATCATCTGTTATACATCCATCTAATTCACTAATATAAATTTTACCTGAAGTATAAGCTATATCTTTTGGATTATTATCCATTATAACATCTTTAATGCATTCGAATTTATCTCCTTTTTTAATAATCATATTACTATTTATTTAATTGTTAAAATACTCTTTGGTTCTGTAAGGAGGAAGAATATTACCAAAATAATCCTTGTTCTTGAATTTTCAATTTAGCTAAGATTTTATTTGCTTCTTTAATATAATATTTATAGTTAATATTTTTAGGGAATTCTTTTATAGCTGTAATATCATTACATAATGTAACTCCAGATGCTGTAAGCATATTAGCAAATTTTACTATTTTATTACCTTCTACTTCACATTTATAAAGATAACCACCATTAGTAGATACATAATATCTATTAATATGAGTAATAAACTTATTCATATATTGTACAGCAAACTTTTTATCTACTTTTTGATATGTAATAAATTCATTAATATCCTTACAATTTCTAATAGTTTCTTCTACAGGTATATTATCAGCTAAATTAGCATTAATTGCTTTAGGAATAATCATTGGTTGCATACCTTTACCTAAAGTTACACTATCAATAAATAAACCTTTTTTCTTTAATAATTTAGGATTTTTACTATCTTTATATCCTTCAATAACACCTAAATAATCATTAATAGCAAATTGATAAAATCTTTCAAATCTATCTTCTTCAAGTTCTAGTCTAGTAAGATTTTCCCACCATTTACATACATCCTTAAATTTCTGTTCATCTTTCTTTTTTCTAAGAACAAATAAACCATCAGTATTTGCTTGAATAATCTGGCAACCTATTGATATTAACTTTTCAGCTAACATTAATAATAAAAGCTGTCCATTAATTCTAATTCTCATTACTGTCTTAGGAGAATAACACCAAGAAAACTCTGATTGAAGATTACCACTTAATCCATTAATACTTAACTTTAATGTTAAGTTCTTAAGCTTATTACCATTATGTTTAGCTTCAATTCTTTCATCTTTAATTCCTTTATATACTTCAAGAAATTCTTTACCAAGATGAGGAGGATAAAAGCCATATTCAATAATAAGACTTGGATACAATGAGGCAACATCCACATCTGAAATTACTTCATCTTCTTTGGCAATAAATATACTAGGTTTATTAACAGAATGAATACCTCCTACTCCAACAGAATACTCAAGATTATCCATAAGAAAATGTTTATTATAACCTTTTCTATCAGGAGAAACAACTTGTTGTTTCATTTCATTAAGTAAATCTTTTAGTATAGGATTATCAAACTTAATAAAAGGAAGAATAATTTCATTTAATGCTATCTTATCACAAGGACTTCTTAAATCTTTTATATCATTCCAAGTTTTATGTGTTTTCTCTAGATATTTAGTTTTAAGAATCTCCATACCTAGATTAACACCATCTTTATTTAAAGCTTTAATTCCATATTCTTCCTCAATATTAAGTCTCAATTTAATATCATTTTCACATCTATAAAGTAATTCCTCAGTTGAATTAACATCATTAATATTATATTGTATCATCTTTGGAATATCCTCTTCTGGTATAGGAGCCTCAAAATCACCATCATATTCTTGTACATTAGAATATTTCATAGTAACTTGCATTTCTTTCAAACCAACTCTAAGTTTCTGTGAAAATAACATTGTAAGCAAATCTAACGTTTCAAAGTTATTAGCATATTTCCATCTTTTCCATTTCTCTAAATCACCTTTGATAATAGTTTGACTTAATTGAAATAAGTTATATTCTATATCTAACCTAGTACTCTTTTTTAATGTTTCTTTATATTCAATTATAAAATTAACTATTGGATTATCATAGTGGATATTATTATATCCACAAAATATATATCTTTTATCAAGAAAAAGAGGCACTAAATCAACTAAATTATTCTTTCTATTAGATAACTCAAAAAATTGAAATTCTTTTGTTTCAGTATTTTTAATAGTCAAACTAAAACAGTTAGGAAATATTTCTATATCATATACTTGAACTATTAAATCCTTAATTATCATCTTTTAAATTCTAATTTATTAAAATCTAATATATATTTATATGTATTAAAGAAATTAGAACCTAATAAACCATGTACTATTACACCTTTATTCTGCTTAAGCCAACTAAATGTATGTTTAATTGTACTACTACAAACAAATGTTTCTTCAAATTTCTTATTATTATAATAAAGACCTAAAACACCCATTTTATCTGTAGAACATTTACCGTTAGCTCCCCATACTTCAAAGTTTTTTCCAATATAGGAAACATTTAATTTATATTTATCTATAATATCAGCATCAAGCATAGATTGTATACAGCCTGTATCTAATATAAAGTTTAATTTCTTTTCTCCAATATAGAATGTTATTATTGGTAGATCACATAATTCTATTGATTGTTTAAAAGACATTACATCTTTACCTTTAGCATAGGCAGCATACATAATGTATGCTCCCATAACTGCTAAAAGAACAATAATACTAATACCAATATAAATCATTAGTTTGTACTACCAATACCCCCTCTATTATCATTATTAAGATTATCTACCTTAATAAGCTCTACACCATTACTAAATAACCATTTAAGCTTAGTTAAAATACTTGCATTCATCTTAGGCATAATCCTAAATTGACAAATTCTAGTACCCTTTGGAATTTCCACAGCTTTAAATGCTTTAGCAATATATCTCCATTCATCATCATTTCCCTTATAGGACTCATCAATAATTCCTTGAGAATTAGCAAGTTCAATATTCCACTTATTAGGTGTAGAACTTCTAGGAAGTACATAAGCTTCAAATCCTTTAGGAAGTTCCATAGCAATACCTAAAGGAAGATATTTAATCTTTCTAGATTGTACTTCTGGACCTGTAAATCTTACATCTTCTGCAAGTTTTAAATCAATCCAATCACCCTGTTCAATGATTTCTGGCATACAGCCTTTAGTAATCTCCTTAACTTTAATCTTTAATTTCATTCTTTTTTAATTTAAAATATTAAACTATTTTTGTAATTTATAAGTTATATCAGTAAAGACAGTTTCATAATCTGTAAACTCTCCTTCTGTTTTTATTCCTTTAAGACTATATAATCTTTGATTAGTAGTCTTTGAATCTAAACCTCCTAGATTAGATATATAGGAACCTACTTTAAGATAATCTAAACAACTAAAGAAATCCCCATATAGTTTCATAGTCATATTAAAGTCTCTACCTATATATAAGGCAGTTTTAAGATTACTATCTTCTTTAGTCATCTTAATATAGTACCATAACATAGGTAATTCTTCCCCTTCTCCCATAAAGCATACACAAGTAATACCTTTATTAGCATTAATAAGATTATCTAATTCCTGTATATTTAAATCTTTACCTTCATCTTTCCAAAGATTTTTCTGGTTACAGTCTTTACAATGAACTTTACATCCAGATATAGCAATACATAAAGTGATTTCATCAGGAATTTCTTGAAATGTTACTTTTGCATATTGATATTTCATTTTTCATACCATTGAGGATTTAATTGCTCAAATCCATATTTAACTAACTCTTTAAAATTATCCCAAGTATCTAATTGTAGGGGTTTGTCTCCTATAAATTCAAAATTATAGCATTCTTCTTGATAATCATATCTAAAAGTAGCTAATACTATACATAATTCTTTACTTTTAAATAAATCCTTATGTATTCTACAACCAGTATTCTTAGGATAACAATAAAATTCATGATTTAGTTTTATATATTCATTTTCCTTACCATAATAAAGATTAGGATACCATTTAACTATATCATAAGATACAAAAGGAGGCTTGTTATCTACATAACTAGCCTCCCTAAATTCTAATACACCTATTCTTTTAGATTGTATCATAATAAACTTTCTTTATTATATTCTGTCATTAAATAATGTGGACCCCCAATACTAATATCATTAACATAAGTAGCTACATAATACTTAAATTTATATTCTTCTTTAGGCTTATCAAAGAATATGATTCTTTGATTTCTAGAACCTCTAAAATAAAGATTTAAATCTCTTTTCTCCTTAATATATTTACCATCAATAAGTACATCAATATAACCTAATACTTCAGGACATTTCTCTACAATTTTATCTAGAGTATATCCTGTCCAAAGCCATATATTCTTATTATATGATTTACATAATTTAAGCAGTTGGATTAATTCTGAGGCTCCTATACCAGAGAAGATAGAATAGAGTGGGTCTCCTCCTAATATAGATACACCATCAGTCTTTTCATCTTTAAGATACTCTTCAATTCTAGATAAACAATCTTTTAATGTCTTACCTTGATTTGGATTCCAAGTATTAGGAGACCAGCAACCTTCACAATGATTACTACAACCTGCAAACCATATAGAAGTTCTTATTCCTAAACCATTAATTACATCATATTGTTTTAAATCAATTATATTCATATTAAAAGTGTTTTACTCTATCCATAATATCTCCTTCTCTACCAATAGAAGTACCATTAGTTAATGTGCCTAGATAACCACATAATCTACGTTGAACATATAAAGATAAACTATTAGTATTACCACAATTAGGACATCTAAAATTATTATCTCCTAATAATTCTATTTGACCATGATAACCACATTTATAACATACATCACAAGAAGTAGTATTTAATTCACAATACATCATATGGTCATAAATATACTGCATTATATTAAGTACACTTTCTGTATTGTGATTAATATCTGGCATTTCTATATAAGAAATACAACCTCCTGAACTATATTTTTGAAAAGGAGCTTCAAATTTAATTTTGTTATAACCATCTATATTATACCATACAGGAACATGATAACTATTAGTTACATAATTTTTATCATTAACATTCTTAATAGTAGGAAATACTTTTAAAGCTTTAGCAAAAGTAGTAGTAGTATTTTCAGCAGGAGTACCATAAATACTTAAAGAAAGTTCATATTTCTTAGCATTAAATTGTACTCTATCATAGAATACTTTCATAATATCTAATCCAAATTTCTGTCCTTCTTCTGTAGGATAGTCAATATTAAATCTATAAGCACATTCTGCTAAACCAATATAACCAATAGATGCAGTACAATAACCTTTAGGTAAGATTTCTCCTATCTTCTGTCCAGATTTAGCTCTAAAGAAAGCTCCATCCATCCATAGAATTGGTGCTATATCTACTGGTTGGTTACATATAGTTTTGTATACTTTATATTGTTGCTCTGATAGAAAATCTATCATATCAACAAGTTTCTCTTTAAATTCTTCTATTGTAGTAGAATCTAGTGCTAAATAAGGAAGATTAATACTAAATACTCCTATATTAAATCTACCAAATTCCTGATAATTTCCTTCTTTATTCTTCCAAGGAGTAAGTATAGACCTACAACCCATAGGAGGGATTACTCTACCTTCTTTATATTGCTTACAAATCTTCTCAGACATACAATCTGGAACCATTCTTTTAGCTGTACACTTTGCTGCAAGTTTAGTAAGGTAATAATATTTAGTTCCTTCTTTAATATTATTTTCAGTAAGTATATATACAATCTTAGGAAAAGAAGGATTAATATTATTACCATTTGGTCCTTCCATACCTTTAATTCTCTGTTTCAAGAATTCTTCAATAAGCATTGCAGTATATTCAGGATATTCATCATTCTGACCATTAGTATTACAAGCTATTGTAATAAAAGGACTTTGACCATTAGTAGTAGTTAAAGTATTAAGTTGATATTGAATAAGTTGAATAGAATCTACTATTTCTTTTTTAATGAAAGTATTTACATATTTCTCCTGTATAGGACTATCAAGTTCTTTAAAAATATCTCTATACTTAATTTTACTTCTTTCAATAAAAGGAGATAAATGAGAAATATCAATAGTAATACCTCCATATTGACTGCTTCCTACTGCTGCAATTATCTGAGTAGTAACATTAGAAGCTACAATTAAAGAATGAATATCATGAATTCTTTTACCCTGTACACAAGTACCATTAATAAGCATATCTTTAAGATTTATAAGACAACAATTTGTCATTCCTTTCATAGCTCTATAATCAGTATCATGTACATGAATAATACCTTTATTATGTAATTCAAGCAATTTAGGATCCATAATGAAATCCTTATATATTTTCTTACAGGTTTCTCCTGCTACTAAATCTCTCATAGTAAAGAATTGTTTAGGGTCTTTATTAGCATTTTCTTTACTAACATCATTAGTTTCTCCATTAAGAAGACCTAATACTGTATTATAGTAAGTTTTATTATACTTAAAGTCCCTTATTTTAGCTCTTTCTTTTCTACGTATAATATAAGCTTTAGCAATATTAGGATAATTACCCATAAGATAATATTCTACTGTATCTTGAATACTTTCAATATCAATAGTATCAGCAGTAAAGTTATTAGCAAATTCTTTAAACTCATTCTCATTAAATTTGTCTTCTTCCTTACAGGACTCAAAAGCCTTCCTAATAGCATTTACTATTTTATTTGAATCCCATTTAACTTTACTACCATCTCTTTTTATTACATATGTCATATATTATTTTAATTAAACATTATTCCATTTTATCTATCCAAGTTCTCAAATCATTTGAACTTTCAATATTTATTCCCATAGGAACTGTGGCTCCTGTAGAGATATAATACCAAAGTTCTTTACCTACTTCCCAAGGTGCTTCAAGTTTAATTTGATTATTTTTACCAAGATATAATGTACCTTCTACAAAAGTAAAATCACAATCCCATACAAGTGGAATCATATTAGACTTAGAAATTACTATATCTTTATAAGGTAAAATTGTGAAGTCTTTAAAGTATTCATCTTTTTCAATATTAAGTTTAAGAATTCTTGCATATAATCTACATTGATATGCATAATTCCACTCTATAAATGACTTATAGAAATTATATGTAGGTTTATATGATGTCTTTACATCTATAGGTTGAATAGTCTTATCTTTATAATTTATTCTACAAGCGTCTATCATGCATCTATAAGGAACACCATCTATTTCTGCTTTAAACTTTAATTGATAAAGATTTTCACAATCATCAAAAGGATTATTCTTTTTAAAATATAATGCAGTTTGAGAACTTTCAATAAGAGCATTAGCCATCTGATGTGCTATATCATTAAGTTCTGTACTTATTAAGATTTTATCTTTAGCTAAGTACAATAAATTATAGTAATCAGATGCTTTTTCCTTAATTACTTTTGCTCTAGTTTCTGGTTTCCAATTTAACTGAAATCCATTAATATTTGTAGAATCTATAATAAGATTATCTGGTATCTTATATAATGAATCATAAGTACTTGAATAACTATTAAATAAAGATTTTACAATAGTTTCTACTTTATCAGTAATAGGAGGGAATTCTGCTACTAAATACCTTCTTTCATATTCTTCAGGAGGGTCAGTAGTTAAACAATCTACTAAAGAACCTAACAATAAAGAAGGACTTTCAACCTTATCAAATAATGTATCTAAATGTTCAAATCCTTCTCTCTTAAATTTAGATATAGTAGAATAACTAAGAGCTTTATCAGCTCTATAGGTTTCTTCTGTCACTAACCAAGATATATCTTTAAGACTTTTCAGCATATTCTTTAAATATTTCTATAGCTTGTAAAAGCTGTTTTTTACTATAAACTTCAAAATAAATACTCTTTTGTCCTGTAGCAGTAAGAATATTATCAAGGTATTTCCTAAATAGTTTTCTTTTATATGGAAAAACTTCATTTGAGAATCCCTTACATTCTATCCATACATCTATATCTTTATATTTAAGATATATGTCAGGTAAATATGTAATAGGCTGTATAAGTCCATCACATAATCTAAGTAATTTAGGTGAAGGTTTACCTAACTCTTTTACTCTCTTTTCATGTTGAGAATCTGTTTCCTTATCATAAAAAGGAGTAATAGGTTTAAATGAAGGAAATACTACATGTTTCTTAGGTTCATATAGAGGATTAAAACCTGCCTCAATTAATGTATTGAAACAGGTTTTCTCCAATATACTTTTAAAGGTAATATTACCTTGTTTATTTACAGTAGCATTCCTAATCTTCTTATTAACATTTGCCACTAATAATACCAGTTAAAACATTAATAAACTCTTTAAATTCTTCTTTATTATTAAGATTAATTACCTTAATATTAGGTTCTTTTGGCATAGGACCTCTTTTACCATGTTTTCTATATATACTCTTCTGTACAGGAATAACTTCCTTAGCTTCAATAGAATTTCTATTAAGTAAATCTTCAATAGTAGCTTCATCTACAGTACTATTACACTTAAATTGCTTACCATTACTACAGGTAATAATCTGTGTAATCTTATCACCTAATTTAACTTCTTGATTAGTACCTTTAAAATAATACTTTTTCATCTTTTAAATTTTATTTTATTGTTTAAATGATTATTTATTTCATCCTACAAATTATATCTAAGTTTCTTATGATTCCTAGCATAATATGAAGGATGTTTTTCTTTAATTACATAATTATATTGAGAGATATAAGGTTCAAAAGTTTTAGCTTCTTCACCAAATAATACATATACACAAGCAGTCATATATCTAGACATATTATATATTAGTTTAGATATAAAAGGTCTCCATAGTCCTAAATGAGAACTAGGGAGACCTGCTTTACATGTCAATGCACAATTCAACATTAATACTCCTTGCTTCTCCCAATCTTCAAAACTGGGGTCAAAGATACTACTATTTTGTGGAATTTCATAATTGATAACTGATTCTTTTATAACTTGTAAGGATGGTGATAGATCTTTATCAAGTGTTTTTATATTGTTACCAAAAGCAATTCCAGTAGCCTTACCTAATTGTGGATAAGGACTTAAACCTAATATAACTACCTTTAATTTAGATAATTTACAAGCTTTAAAGCAATTAAAGATGTCATTATAATTAGGACACAAATTAACAGTATTGCTAGAATTAAGTGTATTAATTGTCTCATATAATACTTTCTTATCTATTACTTTTAACCAATCTCCAAAATATTCCTCTAAAGACATAATTTATCTATATTATCTACAAGAAGCTGTTGTATTTCCTCATTAACATTAATATTGGTAGGAGCCTTGGCATGTCTTATAAACTTATCAATATCATTGTTAATGATAACTGTCATAGTAGTAAAACCACTTACTATAGAAAAATATCTAGAGACAGTACTACAATATTCAATAAGATACTTTTGAATACCTTTACATACAACATTATCACTATTAAAAACTTTAGGACTTACTCTAAGTATAAGTTCTGTGGTAGCTGATGATGTTCTAGGAGGTCTAATAGTACATAATACTAATGGCTCTAAATTACTATTAAGTATTAAACCTCTCATTCCATAATAAAGATTACCATCTTTATCTCTAACTCTATTTAATGCTCCTGCTCCTCTAGTAAAACTTAACTCTTTTAAGAGAGGACCAAAAGTTTTTCTTTCATTTATACTAGTAGAAGAAAAAGTAAATAGTGGAATTATTCCTCTCGAAGATAAAGAATTATAAATAGGAATCTCTGTAATCTTACCATTAAATATATGATTTGTCATATATAGAGAGAATTGATTATTCTCTGTTCCTAATAAAGGTATACCTGTTGAACAGAGAGAGGCTGACGTAACACCAAGAAAGCTATTTATATTATTTTTAATATTTTCACTTATCATTAATCTTCTTCTTTTAAGTACATCATATTACAATCATATTCTATAAAGAAAGGTAATTGCTTTATCATAGGAACAATTTCATTAGCACAGAAATTAACTACATTATTTACAATAAAAGAAGCTATCATGCATGCCATAAAAGTAGTTTGTTTTAAACTACATACAGTTTCATCTGCTTCTTCATCAGAAAATAAGAATTCTTTTTCATATCTATCCTGATTATATGTATCTGTACCTACAATAGTGAGTATTTGTAAAGTATCAAATGACAATCGGGCATCAATATATAGACATTTAGATTTATCTTTCTGCAATTCTACATGTTTTTTCCAGTTATTAAAGAATACCTTTCTAGCTTCCATATTATCAAAGCCACAAATCATAATATCAGAAGTAAAACTATTACTAGTATATAATTCTCGCATAGCAAACACATCAGTATATTTACTATAATGGTTAACAGTTTCTGCTATGGCATCCACTTTATATTTATCTATATCCTTGATACCAAACATTTGTCCAGCAAGATTAACTTCCTCAACTTTATCATTATCAAAGATATAAATACTCTTAGGGTGTATTCTAGCTAATTGAAATATAGCATTTGAAGAAATACCTCCTGCACCTCCTACAATAATAATTTTCTCTTTAATTTTATTAAACCATTCTGCTCCTGAAAATCTAGCAGTTTCATCATGATAATCTTCACTTATAAGAGGAATTTCCTGATGTTGGTTTTCAATAACTTCATTCAAAAAAGCTTCATCTTCTTCTGATAATATAGATTCTGATTCTTCTTCTACTACTTCTTCAGGTTCTAATATTGATGTTGTTTCTCTTTCTGTTATCTCTAAAGGAGCAATAGCAACTTCTGGAACATTAGCTGTAGTATTTACTATTTGTTCCATATTAACCTCCAAAGGTGGAGTTATAGTTGATTCTTCATTCATAATTTTAAATAATAAAACGTTCTATTTCATCCTCTATAACTTCAATAAAGGAATTAGTTTTAAATGTATGTAATTTCTGTAATACACCATAAGCACATATAGCCATTTGTGAATCTTCAAGATAACCTTCTTCTGCTAAATTATCATCAAAGGCTTCTGTTACAAGAAATTCTACAAAATAACCAATAAAAGCTCTATAATTCGCTAAACCTTTTTGTCCTTCTCCAAATCTCTTAGAAAATACTGTAGGCATTTTTTGAACCCATTCATTGAGGTCTTTTGGAGTAAATATAGGACTACCTATAAGTAATTGTTTAACAATATTATTTAAGTCTGTTTCATTAAATTTATACTTATTATAATCAATAGATTCATCTGTATCTACTCCTGCTTGAACAGCAGTATTAGCCTTAGAGAAAGGTATATTTGTTTCCTTATATAAAGGTGTTGCCTTTAAAGTAGAGTCAACAATAAGATTAGCACGAGGTTCTCTACTAATATTTGTAATTTTAGTCTTATCCTTACTAATTTCTTCAATTCTATTAAATAGGTCTGTATAACCAATATTTACAGTAGGCTTTTCAATATTCAAGAAGAAATATTCTATTTCATAAGATTCTATAGCATCATATTCATCATTACCTATATTAATAGTTTCTTCACCAAAGAACTCATATTCAAGTACTTCTGTTACATGAGGAATATGTTTAACTTTTCTTGTAATTGCCGCAGTATATTGACCAGCATTATTTACAATTAAAGATAAGAAATTATTCATATCAGAACCTTCTTCTTGAAGAGTTCCAAGGTCAGTTCCACTGAAAAACGTTGACATCTGGTCATGTGAATGCATTAAACCTTGCTGACATTCTAATAAATCATGTTCTATCATATAATTACAGATTTCTGCACTCTTATCAAACTCAGTATAAGTAGCAGAACCATAATCCATAAGACAGAAATCTTTAGCAGTTAATACTAAAGAATTATCTTCAAATCTACCAGTATAATCATAGAATAATACTCCACTATATTCATTATTAGGAAATCTAGCACACAAGAATCTAATCTTTTCTTCTAGTTCTGGAGTAATAATTAACTTATATGTATTATCTTGTTTCTTTAATATATTCTTGTCCATAATTGTAATTTATAAATTCTAATATATTTCGTATTGCCACATTAATATATTTTACATTAAGAATATATACAGGTTCAATAGTAGTATCAGTATCTATAATCTTCATTTTAACAGGTATATTCTTAAATGTAAATAAGACATCAGTACTAGGACTACAAGAACTGTGTCTATTACTATCTTCTTCAGTAAAACATCCTTTATAAAAAACTGCTTTTATAAGAATTTTAGCTCTTATTAATTCATTTAAATTTGTAGAAAGTTCTTTATTATTAAATCTTTTATTATAAATTGTTATAAACTCATTGCTTATTAATCTAATTAAAGAAGCATCATTAGCAGCAAAGCTATAAGTATTATTTACATATTTAAAAGTAAATACTTTTCTATTTATAAGATTACGTATGGCTTCTTTTATAATAAATGAAATTTCTGAAGAGACTGTATAACAAGTATCTGAAAGAATTATTTCTTTATTACTATTATTTCTACCAATATTTTCCATTCTGTAATAAGGAACTCCTGCTATAGATTCTACTGTAACATATCTAGCTAATTCCACACAGAATAATTTCCATATATTTTCATTATTTTCATCTCCAAGAATATTACAAGTGTCTCCAATAGGACCTTCTCCTAAACAAGGTCTATTAAAATAAGCTTTACCATGACTTAAAGAACCTGAAGGTAAATGGGAATGTGTATAATGACTTTCATATAAAACTTTAGTGAAAGTAGTAACAATCATTTCAAATCTTTTAGCTTGTTTTCCTGTATAATCAAGTGGTACTTTAACATATAAATCATGAATATCTACATTATTATCTTTTTCATTAGTAATAGTTACATTTGGAAAATGAACTAATATAATATATGAAAATTCACATAATGGAAGTAAAGGAAGGTTTAAAGTATCTTCCAAGTTTTCATCTTCTGCTATTAAAGTTTCTACAGCATCTTTAAAATCTTTATCTACTTGAAAGTCTACTTTAGTTTCACCAAAGAAACTTTTAAATATTTCATATACTTTAAGAGCTTCTTCTGTAGGAGTATAATACTTATTTCTTATTTGTTCTTTTATATCCATAAGTAATAAAAAAGAAGGGAGCAAATATATTACTATACTTACTCCCTATTAGATTTTTTATAAATTACATATCTTTAAACATATCATCAAGTTCATTTGATGAATATGGAGAATCTGATTCCTCTTCCTTTGAAGCATTTGAAGTATCTGAAGTGACATTACCAATAATAGCAATATTATCAATATCAATATCATCAGAATAATCCATACCTGCATTCTCCATTTCTTCCAAAAGACTTTCAATAACTTTCTTAAGTTCTGCTTTAGTAACATAGTTACTAGGGTCATCAGCCTTCATTACAGGCTTACTAGGAGCTTCCTTCTTTGCAGGAGCTGCTTTAGCTGTAGGAGCTGAAGCATCTGCTGTTGTAGAAGCTGCTTCTTTGTTAAGAATCTTCTGCAAATCTTCTGTCTTACAGTTAGTATAATTCTTACCATAAGTCTTCTTAACTACTTCTGTAAGATTCTTACTCTTAATCTCCTCAATGATAGCCTTTCTATCAAGCTTTGCTCCACTTCTAATCTTCTTTGAAGCATTAGTAATCATAAATACTAAGTTATTAGTAGTAGTTCCCTTATAAGGAACATCATGTGGAAGAATAGCAGCATCATTCTTCAATTCAATCTTAGTAAGACCCTCAAAGAATGTACAATCAGTATAATTAATACCTGCCTTAGTAAGGTCTGCTTTGAGTTCTGCCAATGTTGTTGCTGCACTTTCAATAACTTGTGTCTTGTGAGTCTTTGTAGGAATCACTGTAATCTTTCTTTTTTCCATTTTTCTTTAAATTTTAATATATTAAACTTTAATTATTTGTGTTATTTCAAAAAGGTAAATCATCATCCATATCTGGTGCTTTAGTCTTATTAAAAGCATTATTAAATTCTTCAATAAGTCTTTTTTTACCAAAATAATGATATATATCTGAATAATCTTTTGCCTTATCAATTAAAGGACAATGAATTATCTCAAAACCTGTTTTTAATCTAAGATTATAGGCATCTATTTCACCTGCTGAATCTCCATCAAATGCTATATAAATATGATTATATCTTTTTTGTAAACAATTAATTGCAGAATCACTTAACTCTGTATTTTCTGATTGAACATATATACAGGGTATATTAACATTAGACCATAGACAGATACTATCTTTCAATGATGAACATATAAGCAATGTATCTCCTGTCTCTGGAATTTTAGACCACAAACCAATAACACTCTTGTCATTGGAAGATGTCCATTTGTAACCATTTTTATTATAGGGTTGATAAATTTTCTTGGTGATATTCCCTTCTTTTCTTTCAATATAACAATATGCTAGTTTATCACAAGCAAAGGTATATCTTTTATTATCTTTATATATAATTTTATGACTAATAGGATATACTTCAACATACTTTAATAGATTTATATTACATCCATAAGATTCCCAATACTCAACATCATAATTTCTCCATTCTCTAGTTTTAACCTCTAGTCTGATTTGACTACTACTTATTGTAGCTGAGTTATGTTTAATTTGAGATTTAGAGATATTAATCTGCTTAGTATTAATATTCATATCTTTACTTATCTTATCTACTAGTTCTATAAAACTAATATTGTAGATTTGCATAAGTAAATCAAATAAAGACCCTTGTTCTCCTGTTGCAAAGTCTTTATAATGTATATGTATACCATCACTTGAATATAATCCAAATGAAGGTTTAGAATCATTCCTTAAAGGGCTATTCATTCTAAAAGGAACTTGTGTAATACCAAAGTAGAAATTAAGTATTTGACCCTCATCTACTTTGTTTAATATATCTTTTAAAGTTATTGAAGTATATCCATTGCTAATCATATTATTAGTATATTAAGCGTTTGCCCAAGGGTTATTTGTTGGTGCTGCAAAAGGAAGTTCCTTATTTTCAGCACTAAAATTAGTCTCTGATACAGTATACTCATGAAGAGATTTAAAGTCAAATTCTGTAGTAGCAAGACCACCATTATTCTTTCTATTCTGGATATCTGCTTCAAGCTTAGATGTAGAATTACTACTATTCTTCATAGTAAAGTGAGTATAAACACTAGAATATTGCTTACCGTCATCAGTAGTTCTTACACCAATAGCAACCTTAACTTTATTATTAGGCTGCAAAGTAATACAATCTTTAAGTTCAGACATATTACCCTTGAAATAATCTGTAATATGGTCAAGTCTACATTCTGCATCCTGTGGATTATCAATCATAACCCAAGAACCATTAACATACTTCTGACAAGAAGGAATATTCAAATAGTTCTGCAAGAACATAGTAAGAGCTTCTTCACCCCTAAAAGCTGGTCTATAATTATTACTAATACTAAAAGGTTTAACTTCACCTGTCTCTTTATCAGTATATGTAGGAATAGCTTTATTCTTAACATCATCCTGTGTAGCCCAAGCAGTTCTACCATAAGAATCAATTACTTGACACTTAGTATTTTCCTTATTAGTAAAGATATTATTCTGAATAGAGAATCTAGCCTGGAAGAACTCCTCAATACCATTATTAGTTTCTGGGTCAGACTTCAAGATAAATGTAGGATAAGCCATCTGAATTTCCTTCCCATCATTATCCTTCATAACCCCATAATACTCAGGGTCCTTAGTAATATCTCTACCATAGAGATTACTAAGTTCTTCCTTAGAAGGATTAAAGGCTACTATTTTACAGCCTGCAATACCAATATACTTCTTATATTCAGTAGCTTCTGTAGACTCCTGAATTTTACCAAATGCCATCAAACTAATTGTTGTATTCATTTCTTTTATTTTATTTAATTGTTAATAATTAATCAATATTATCATTATTATCTGCATTTCCAAGATTATCTGGGAATACTTCTTCCTCAGATTTCAAAGCATTTTCATCAGTACCTGTAGTATCAATATTTGTAGTAGTTCCATCTGGTTCTACTTCTTCTGTTGGCTCCTGTACAGGAACAACAAAGGTAAGGACTCTCTTCTTCTGCTGATACTTACCTTCCTTATCCATCTTAGGTGTACCATCCTCATTAAACTGAGGAATCTGCTCATCCTTAATAAGTTGCTTTGAAATAAAACCACCAGTAAGCATCTTAACACCTGCTTCATTAGCCTCAATAATAGCTAACTGTTCATCAAGCTCTGCCTGAATTTTATTAAGGTGCTTTTCCAAAGTCTCAATTCTACTATAAATACTAGAATTAGCCTTATAAATGTTCTTAATCTGAGAAATCTGACGTGATGTCAACTTTGTTAAATCTTTCATTTTTACTTTTATTTTTAATATATTAATAATATGTTTTCTTTTGTGTTTCTATTAAATATAGAATTAAGGCTTTCTTGTTTAGTTAATGTATGTATTGCATACTTACACATATAATATTCAAGAGCTATCTTTACATATTCACTATACATTTCATAAGGAAAGGAAATTATAGTTTTAACAAATATATCTATATATTTTCTTTCTTTACCTTTTTCAATACAATAACTATCTAATAATAAGATAATATCTTGTAAAGCAATATGTCCAGATATTAATATAGAAGTAGCAATACTAACTATTTTATTTCTATCCATACACCTCTTTAATTTTATCCATTACAATAGATAAATCATTAGGAATTTCATCAGGTAAGTCATCAAGTACTCCTAAGCTATCCTTAGCAGGATATTCTCCATCAAACTCTTTAACAAAATGCTTGATAGGTTTCTTATTTTCTGCATCATAACCTACTTTACCAAAGAGAATAATGTCAAACTTCCCTTCAGGTGTGATATAATCATCCACCATCTTACCTGTAGTCTTAAACTTATAGGAAATAGAATCACCATTTTTATCTTTATACTCTTCATAATGGGCACAACAGATAATATTCTTATTTTCAGGGCATCCTTTAAATGAATCAAAGATAAGACCCATTCCATAGCCTATTTGTTTTGGTGTATCCCATCCTCCCTTCATTGCATTTGCCATATAAAAATCTTGTGCAAGATAATTAAAATCATCAATTACAATATTCTTATAAGGGCAATTAGGATTCTTAAAAGTATCAATAACTTCTGCTACTTTCTTAAATCTTTCAAGTCCATTAAGACTATCAATCTGCATTCTATTTCCTTTAACCATATCCATCACATTAGTAGATGGACATAACTTAAATTCTGGATTAGGAACAGCTCTACCAATACATTGTATTACAAAAGTTTCTTTAGGATTTAAACCTTTAATACCTAACTTCTTTCTACCACAATAACTAGTAGTTTTTCCAAATCCACTTTTTGCAAGTACTAAAATCTTTGCCATTTTAATTTCTACTCTTTAAATGAATTGCAAAAGTAATATATTTATTTTACTCTAGCAAATCTTTAACTCTTTTTATTATACCACAAACAAACATACTTATAGTAGTATTAACTGTTTGTTTATTTCTTATCTTATCTAAATACTTATATACCTTTTCTAATTCTACTTTATTATTAGGTAATGGTAATTCATCAAAAGCACATACTGCACCATCAAAGAATAAAGGAGCAATACCTCCCATTTCACCATCTCGATTTATACATACTTCAAGAAATCTAATATTATCCTTAAATTTCTTTATATTATAATCTAAATATGTATCTAAACTAAATCTAAATGGAGAAAATAATCCTAATAGTACATTGCAGTCTCTTGATATATACTTACTATCACCTAAACCCTGAGCACTAGGTCTTAATCTATTTAATTTAAAAGCATCATTACCTTCAGATTCAAAAGCTTGTTGCTGAATTACTACAGGAGAAAACTTATATCTATTTCTTAAATATTTAGCTAAATATTCTGACAATTTATCCATAGATTGTTTAAGAGTCATACCTCTTTCAGTATCTATAAGATTCATAGTATCAATAACAATTAACCTATATTCATTAGGGTCATCCTGTTCATAATGGTCAAATACTTCTGTTTCTTTTATTTGTCCCCATTCATCTTTATATTTACCCTTTTTAGTATATTCAGTACCATGTTGTCTAGCATAACTTTTACAATAATTAAGAATACCAGTAGGATTAGGCTTTTCTTCAGGAAATATAACATGTTCTTCAAAATACTTAATAATATCCTGAACTTCATCAGATTGTAATAAATCTAATACTTCCTGTGAAATAGCAGTAGTAGTACTTCTTAAATCTCTAGGAGATACTCTTATTGTATGATTACTATACTCGTATAGAAGCCAACATTCAAACCTTTGAAGAATTCTTTCAGGTGTTTCTTCTAAAGGAAAATATAAGACTTTAAGATTTGCTCCTACTTCTTTATGGTAATAGCAATAAAGTAGTGGTTTATAGATAAAAGTATATGAAGTAAATTGAGACTTTCCACCTTTAGTAAAGGACGATATACAATAATATGTACTTTGTTCTATACCAATAAAGTCATCTTTAAATCTAGTAAAAGAAGAAGGAATACAATTAATTTTACCTTCAAGTATTCTGTTTCTTCTTTTAACTAGATTATCATATACTCTCTCTCTTAAACTCATTAGAATGTCTTAATATACTCCTTCTGATGGTCAATATAATTGTTCATCTTCTCAATGGTAGCATTAAGTTTATCATTAAGAGCCATATTCCACTTAAGGAACTTCTTCAACTCTGCCTTGAATCTAGAGAAAGCTTCCTTTTCAGCTTTAGCTCTAGCAAGTTTCTTACCAGTTTCTACATCAAAGGTATCACCCTTCTCTGTATTAAGCTTAGATACACCTACTGTTGTAAATCTAAGCTTAAACTTAGGTACAATAAACTTCTCAATAGCAGTTACAGTCTGCTTTACTTCATTTACCTTAAACTCAAGAGCTACATGCTGTAGCTTAAATGTTTCAATGTTGTTATTCATTTTACTTTATATTTAATTAATTAAACAATAATTTATTTCTTAATATTAATAGGAGTATCTTCCTTAAAATACTCATATGTTGTAAATTCTTCTTTCATTTTAACTCTGATGTCCAATCATTATTAATATTATCTTCCTGACCTTCATTCTCTATATAATCAGAAAGAATTGAAGTTACTACCTGTTCTCCATCTTTTACCTCAGATTTCCAAATAAAATACTTTAATAATTTAAGATAAGTATAATCACCATTCATAGAATTAATATACTTCTGAGTAGCTGTAATTATTTGCTCATCTGTATAATTTGGATATCTTAAGAAGAAACTCTGTAACTTTTTTCTAATATCTTCTATATTACCTTTATAATAATAACTAGTTCCAGGCATTTTACCTTTAGGGTATATATCCCTTAGTTTTATTGCTAAATTCTGACATCTAAGATTAACAATATTAATTGTTTTCTTAGTATCTTTACTACTATCAAGTAATACAGAATTACAGAGGTTAATACCTTTATTAATAACACTATATTTCTTATTTAATTCAAAAAGAGAACAATTACATTTAGTAATTAACCCCTTCTCAATTAAATCTTCATACAGTTTATCATTTTGGCATTGTAAAGCAAGTAATATAAATACTTGCTGAGCAGTAAGATTATATTTCTCACATACTGTATCATCTATAACAAATTTCATAGCTTAATATCTTTAATATCAGTAATTTCTTTTATCATAGAACTATCATAATCCTTGAGCATTTTATCTTTTAATTCCTCATCTCTAGTATCTTTAAAATAAGGTATAATAACTATTGGTTTAGGATGTCTTAATAACCTTCCAAATTTCTGTTGTGAAAGAATTTCTGAGGCATTTAAATTACAGAATAATCCTACTCTACAATTAGTTAAATTCATACCTTCTGAAAGCATATTAACACTAGATATATGATTAATCTTACTATTATTGAAATCATCAAGATTCTGTAAAGAGTTCTTATTCTTACTATTAATAGGAGCATAATTCTTAAACTTTAAAGACTGCTCAATATTATTGCAGAATAAGAGTACTCTCTGGTCCTGTAAGATAGAGATAATAGACTGACATATATCTACCTTCTGTTCTGAAAGCCATTTTAATCTTTCTGAAGCTGCTCTAAGCCATTTATTCTTAAAGACTACAGTTTTATTAAACATAAATTTTCTTTTATACCAGTCTATTTTATCACTTAACTCATTATAATATTGCTTTTGGGTACATTTGATAATTATCTTTCTTGTAGTAAATCTTTTAATAAAATTCCATCTTTCATCATAATTACAAGTAACAGGATTACTACATCTAGGATTCTTTATTATCTCTGCTACACTTTTAATATTATCTAAATATAAAGGAATAGTATAAATTATAGGTGTAGGTAATACTTCATCTTTAATACCATCAGCAATGTTACCTTTAACTATATTATAAGTACCCAAAGATTTCATATAATCCATAATATCACGAGGAATTGTAGCACTTAAAAATAGTAATTTAACATTAGGATTAACCTTAAAAATATCATCAAGAATTTCCCTTTTAAGTTCACTTAAATGATGAGCTTCATCAAATACTATACAATTACAATATTTATTAAGTTTATGAATACTATTATAACAAAGAATCTCTATTTTATCAGTATTACATCCCCATTTCTTTATTTCTTCTTTCCAATTATTTATTAATGGTTGTCTGGGAACAATAATACTAACAGTAGTTTCTTCTTCATTTTGTTTAAAATTAAAATCTGCTATCTTATTAATACAGTCAATAGCGAGTTTTGACTTACCATAACCTGTACCCAAATATAAGATAGTAGATTTTACTAATAATACTTTATTTAAAGCATTATTAGCAGCTTCTTCTCTAGTCATTATATGGATTTACTTCTTTATAAAACATAATTTTATCTGATACTACTTGAGTATTATTAATAATTACAGTACTACCTTTAGGAATAATGAATTTGGCAACAGCATACTCTGAAGACCAAAATACAGATTTCTTAAGATCTTTTAGAGTCTTAAAACTATGAAAACCATTCTTAACTATAATATCAATATATTCATCCTCCTTTCTAAATTCTATCTGTAAAGGACTAGTACATATCTTTTTCTTCTTATATTTATAATCATAAAAAGGTGCAAAATAGGAATTCTTAGTAAGAAAAGGAAATAATCCAGTATGTTTAACTACAATTTTATATACTATTGTATCCTGTTCAAGAATTTCTGTTATTTTTTCATACTCACTTTCCTGATAGTTACTTAAGGATATTCTTTTATTAAAACACATTATAATATTTTTACTTTAACATTATTAATACTAATTCTCTTTGAACTTTTGGGATGTATAAGTATATCTATTCTATGTTTATGTCTTTTATTCATAACATCTTTAACTAGATATATTCCATATCCTTCAATATATACTTTCTTAGGTTTATTCTTAGGAAATAACCATAGTAAGTCTCTAGAGATTGCACACCATTTAATCTTATTATTTTTTAAATGATGTAGATTTATCTTGCTACCATCAGCAGTAATCAATGGATTCTTATCACATTGGCTTTTAACTGGTTGGTAACATGTCAAAGTTACATGAGTTATAGTTTGTGCACAACATTTAATAGTAGTAAAACATAACATTGCTACTATAATAAGCATATATAATGCAAAACCACAACTAATTCTTATATTCTTCATAATTAAGTCTTTTATAATGTAAGTAATCTTTTATAAGTTCTTACATAATTTCCATTATTATCTCTATCATTATACCACATAATAAATACATAATTTCCATTAGACAATATAACATCTACTTTAGGACTATATTTATTATATAGGAATAATAAAAGAATAATAATACATATTATTATTATAATCTTTATCATATTTTTAGTTATTAAAAAATGATAGTAGTGTGTTTCACAACAGACTACTATCTAAGAGTAAAAAAACTTTATAAACAAACCGTCTATTTCACATATTTAATCATTAAAAACTTCATAATCCATAACCTTTCCCAAGCAATCGTGTGCTATTCTATTAAGATGAGATTCAAATCTCTTCTTTTTAGACATAGAAAGCCATTCTGCCTTTTTACTCCATTCAGGGCACTCTTTGGAAGTCATATAATCATATGATTCATTAGAGATATTTAGCACTCTTACTCTTACAGGAGTACGAGTTATTTTAAAATTAATATTAAAATTACCTTTAACAGAGAAATTTACTGATTCTTCAAATCCTCCTTCAATAATCTTCACACTAGCTTTAATTTCCATAGTTTTCTTATTTATTTTTATTAATGTAATCTACTACCATATCTACTGCAACTACTAATAATTGCAGTAATTTTGTATTATTTTTAACTGATATAAATAAATCAGTAATCTGATTAATTTTAGCAATCTCTTTAGGATTATCTAAGTTATTAACCTCTACTAATTTTTTAGTGACATCATTACTATGCTTCATAATGTCATGTAATTTCTTATTCTTCATATATTATAAATATTAAAATTAACAGTTTTACTATTGAAAACTGTTATGTAAAAGTCACTTTTCTTTAATAATAAGAAATAGTAAGAACTCACTAGCTTTTTCTCTTAAAATCTTAGTTTCAAAATCACGTAAATTAGAGTTTATAGTCTTACTAATTTTTGCATTTATGGACTATAGAAAATACTATTATTACTCTATTTTTAGTGATTAGCGAGTATTCAAAAATAGTAGACCAAAAATTTTTACTCGAATAATTTCTTTATTTGTTATGTTATAATTATTAGTATTTTCTATTTCATTTTAAATATTTCATTTAATACATATATTATCATACATATATAAATAAAACAAAATATACTAGCTATTATTGCCATATAATTTAGGGTAAATTAATAATCATTAATATAATTATAAAAATACATAAAAGAACTATAATATATTCCATATACTCTAATTTAAATAAGTTAATATCTTACACCAAAAGGTTTACCATCCATAAAGGTAAAACTCTCAAATAGTTTTTCATAAGTCCAACTTGTCTCTTGATGACCTATTAGTGTTCTATCTTCATCTAAAAGGGTTATTAAACGATGAACATTATTATTTGTTTTTATCCAACCATAAGGAATATGACATTGCATTTCTTCTAGACATTCTTTTAAATTTTTAAAAGGTCTATACTTTACTTCTGGTTTAATTCTATAATTATCAATATTTTTTATCAAGCTACTAATATCAGTTATAAAAGCAGGCTTCCATTCATTAAAGATAGAAGAATAAAATTCAATTTCTCTTCCAGCTAAATAAGCCTGTAATATTTCAGCTAGCTTTTTTACCTTATCTTTATTCATGTTACTTTCTATTTAAATTAGTTTGATTCTTCAAGATATAATGTCAAATATAATATAATCAGCTAAAAGAATAAATACCCCTATTATAAATAAACCAAACAAGGAATCTAATCTAAATGCAAATAGGATTATACTAGAAGCAATAAGAACACCTCCTACTAATCCTAATATAATAATAAGATATTTTATCATTTTATTTTTAATTTTCATTTATTTTTTCATTAATTTCCATAACTATTCCTCTATTTTCACACCAAATGGAGTACTATCAGCAAAAGTATAATCATCAAAATCGATTTCATAATCATTGTTTGAGTCTATTGCTGATATAGAAATATATTTATCTGCATATTTCACCCATCCAAATGGCTGATGCTTTTGCATTTCTTGCCAGCACTCTTTTGCATCCTTAAATGGACGGTACTTTGGTTCTGGCTTAATTCGGTATTCTATATTATCCCAGTACCCTATTTCTTTTATTTCCGTCCAATCATTCATACCTTGCCAGCTTTTGCTTAATGCACTTGGTTTAGTTCTACATTCAATTGCCTTTCCTTCTGCAAATGCTTGCAGAATAGGATAAAATTCTTTAGCTTGATTTCTGTCCATAATCAATCCTCCAACTTTTTAATTAATAAATTACTTTTCTTATCAAATAGTTTATAACCACTACGGAGATACCAATCTAGAACAAATTCATCAGATTCTTCTTTAACAAATTCTAATCCGATTACCTTCACTCCATTCAACTTAGCTTGTTGTTCTGCTAGTTGCAATAAGTGTTGTGCGACACCCTTTCTTCTATGATTATTATCTACAAAGAGTGCATATATTAGAGCATCAGCTTTGCCGAAAAGATTACTAACATATAATGGAATAAATATTTGAACCGAACTGAGATTTTCTTCATCAGTTATTAAAATTCTGATTTCATCCTTCCATGTCTGCTTTTGTATCATCCTCTAACTTTTTAAATTGATTTTTATAAAAGTCTGGAACTCTATTGACTTCCCACCAAGAACCTCCTTCATCACCACTAGATACAATCCATACTGGTTCTTTAGTATCTTTATCTTGACAATAAACCATACCACGAACTACATCATACATAAAGATAAATTCTACCTCAAAATCTAAGTCCTTTAGAGTAGTATAAGTTTTACAATACTCGTCTCTTTCTCTGTTATAAGACCTAGCAAAAGATTCTTCATCATTGCATAAATCTATTTTAAGTATCTCTAAGTTGTTGCCATTAACAACCTCTAAAAGAGACTCTTTGACATTTACTTTATTCATTGCTTATCCTCCACAATTACTGGTTCTTCGATAATGAAATTACCTTCAATTTCAAATGGTAAAACGTTAGTAATATTTGCTCTATAAACTTTACCATCTAAAGCCTTTAATAAAGGATGAATAACAGTAGGTAAATGAGGAACACATTTATTGCAATGATGCACAACCTCAAAATGTCCATTTGAGCCATCACGCAATTTGCTTCCACAACACTCACAACTACCTATTCTGTATTTAAAATATGTACGTGATAAAGCAGCCTCTTTGCCACAAATATCACACTTTCCAAATTCTATATCTGCCATATTCTCTTCTTTTTACCCTCCTTAGTAATTGATAATCTTCTGTGTCTTACGAATCTTGGCAAAGAAATTTTGTATTTCTTCTCTTGTAGCTTCACGATAAATACCTTCTTTCATCCAATTGCCAATACCATTGGATTTCTGAATCATTCCATCAGAATCCTCACCGATAATTACACCATATCCATCAGCATTGATGAAGCCATCATGGATAAACACCTTGTCATCACCATCAACTAAGATAGTACCTGCTTTAAATTCACTTAATCTCATATTCTTTTCTTTTGTTTATTAAACATTAACCCTTCCTTGAATAGCCATTGTGTATAGAAGCATTATACACAAGCCACAAAAACCTAGAATAACATAAATTGGTAACACCAACTTTCTGTCTCTAACATCTTTCATTACGTATAACGTACCTATAGCAAATGAGCATATAGAGCACATTAATCCTGACATAAATATCCAAAACATATTCTCTTCTTTTTACTATCTCCCTTTTACAGAAGAGGGTGGTTAGTTACTTAGAGTTAGAAATATTCTCCAATTCTTTTCCAATTTTGTATAATCCCTTTTTAAGAAGGTTGCTTATCAATCGCATTCCTTCTGCTGTATAAGCATTAATCTTTAACCCATTAAAATATACAATATTGTTTCTATATTCCAATTTTAACTCTGACATAATATCTTTATCTTCCATATTATTTATATTTATATCTCGTAAAAATTGATTAGTTACTTGTTTTGAATGCAACGATTCTCAAATTTCTTGTAAGCATCAAGATAAAACTCGTCTTTAGCTTTGTTGTATGTTACCTCATAGTACATACCATCAGGTAGTGTTGTTGAAAGAAGCCACTTTGTATTACCAAGAATGTAGCACTGCCATACTACAAACACTTCAAACTCTTGTTTTGGGTCACTCTTATCTAAGTGTTCCTCAACATACTTACGCACAAATTCACTTACTTTTTTATTCATATTATTCTCATTTATGTCTTCGTTTACTTCAATGTATTTAATTGGATTGTTTTTATCTGCAAAACAAGGCATGCTAAGACATTGAAGTGCATCTTTAAATATACATCCTATACATTCTAATGTAGGATTTGGAACTTCTTTAATCATAATCTATTTGTTTATATCCTTTGCAGGATGGTTAATCATAAATTATAACACAATCATTGTACACAGATACTTCAGCTATACTTAGAGGCTCTCCGTTTTCTTGTGTTCCATGAGAATAAGGAAAGTAAACTTCCATAGTCTTATCCTCTACCTTTGATAATTCGTTAATTAATTCTTCTACTGTCATATTCTATCTTTTATGCCAGAAGGCGGTTAGCTTAACTGCTTTATAATAGCTTTAATGGTAACTGGTTTCTTTCTATATTTTTATTCATTATTTTTAATTGATTTAGTTATTATACTACAATACTTAATAGCTTTAATTGCTACCCAAATAGCATGTTTTTGTTTAGGGTCAATAAGATTACTTCTAATTTTAAATAATATTTTTGTAACTTCCCTTATATTCATATTATGAAATATTTAAATACGTATGTATAATTTTATTAATCCTAGTTTTTGCTTCTTCATTAAAGTTTTCAATATAAGAAAGAATATCAAATAACTCTTTAGGTTCTTTAATAGTAATTTTCTTTATTTGAACTTTTGAAACAACAATCTTATATTCCTTACAAATTCTTGGACAATTTATTATAAAATCATACTTAGTTTCTTCAAAAATATCAAAATCAGAAGAACTGAATCCACTTTTTGTTATTTGTTGAAAGGGAATATAATGTGCAAAATAAATCTCATTATATGGGTCTACTGTATTGTATTTAATAATAAGTGCTTTTTGTTTTTCCCATTTATAAAATTCTATACTTTCCATTTCCATTATACTTCTATTTTTAAAGAAATATCAAGACCAAATAAAAGATGTTGTAAATCAGGAACATTTTCTACAGCTCTTAACCATACAATAGACTTATTTACTACTTTATAAGCAGCATAATTAGTACTACTTTCACAAAGTCTTATATGGTAAGAATCATTAAAATAACCATCTTTATCTTTCTTCCATCCATTTTTTTCAAGAATTTCTGGAGTAAGAGGTATATCTTCAATAAATTCATCACAGATAACTCCATTAAAATCATCTTTAACTCCTTTAAAACAATATCCATGCTTTGAAGTATTAGTTACTTCTATTAAATATTTAGCATTACATATTTTATAATGTAATAAATCACCAGTGATATATTTTTTCATACAATGATTATTTTAATAAATTTAAACTCCTTAAAAGAGCCTCTCTTTGTTCATCTCCTATAAAGGAGAAATGAGAACAAATAAAGGCTCTTTTATCTCTTTTGTCTGTTTTTATTACAGGGTCTTCATTATATTCACAACATAATCCTATATCAGAATACCATACACATCTATGTTTACAATTACCACAGACATATAAGCTACCATCTTTACTTTTAAAAGGTATTTGCTTGATTCTTTCTATGATTATACTTTTTAATAGCATCTTTCTTAGAAGCTGCTGTAATCTTCATACCTTTAATAATAAACTCATGTTGTGCTTTTGGCTGACACTTTTGTTTATCAGAAGGAACATTTCCTTTTGGTACATTGAATCTAATACATGGAGAACCAAAAGGAAAATCATCACCCATTTGATAATCCAGTGCAGACTGCATATTTAGTATTGAAAATAAACTCATTAATTTTCTACTCATTTAATACTTCTATTCCAAATGTTAATATAAAACCAAGAAGAGTAAAGAATGTAAAGATTCCTATAGCATCATTTTTAAATAAATAGTAACTATATATTTCTAATACTCCTATTAATAAGTAAGCAACAAGAATAATACATAATTTAAATACTTTCATAATTGTTAAAATTTAATTCTAAAATCTTTACCTTTAAGAGTAGGTCTCTTATTTAAGATAAATTTTTCTAATTCTTCTAAATCAATAGGGAAGATTGAATTATATTTATATTTTAAAGTACAAATAAATCTTCCATTAAGCATAATGTCAAATGTAAATATTTCCATTACTCATTTCATTTCTTATAAATTACAACCGAATCTACAGGAGTTTTACCTTCATAAGTAATTCTTAATTCTGTCTTACCTTTATATACATCTAAGGCAGTAGGAGCATTGCTTATATATGATACTATAATAAATAACAACCCGATAATTGCAATAATTAAAAGCACTTTAGATAGAACAATATTACCTTCTTCTTTTATTTCAATTATACAAAGTACTATTACAATAGTAACTATAATAAAACCAATAATTGCTAATGCATTCATTGTTCACCTCCTTCCTTTGGAAGTAAATCACTAATATAGAGCCAGCTAATAATATCATAATTAGTTCCAATATATTTGAAATCGTAATCATACCATCCAAAATCGTGAAAAGATGATTGTTCTATTCTTTCTTCATCTTGAAACATCCCATGATTAGGATGATAAACAACTCTTACCAAGCATGTTCTATTTTTATCAGGCATTTCGCTAGCAGGATGCCACAAATCCTTTAAGAACTCTTCTTGCATCCATTTAGCACATTTTTTAAATCCTTCTATTCTATATTCACTATCATGAATTGAACCATAATCACAAAGCTCACTAGCAGCTTTTATAATCTTATCATCGTCTATCATAATCTGCCTTTCTTTTTTCTAAGTTCTGACCTTCTTCTAGTTCTGCGATTTTCTTTACCACTAGGAGGATTGCCAGCAAGCTTTACTTCTGGGATTTCATAATTCATATAGATGGAAGCTTCTTCATTGAGCGCCTTAACTACTTCTTTAGTTAAGACTTCTTCAAGTGATACACCAGATGAGGTTACTACTGCATTAATATCTTCCATAAATTACTTATTTTATAAAAGGTTCTTTATTTCTTTATCCCAGTTTGTATTATGTTCCAAATGATATTTAGAATCATTTAAATCTATTAATACAGCCTGATATAAAGCATTAAATTGATTACGTGTAATTGGTTTCCAATACTTAGCATCAGTAACTTTAAAACTATTTTTATAAATATTATAACGTTCTACTACTAAGCAAGTTACTACTTCCTCTTCTTCTATATCAAGAACTTGATAGATTTCAGTAGTTTCACTAGTATCCTCTTCTATAAAGCAATCACCTACTTTAATATTCTTAACACATTTCTGTGCTTCTAACTTTTTTATTGTATTAAGAATTTTAACTTTTTCTTTAGATAAATCATCTAACCTATTATATAGTCTATTGATAGCATCATCATAAGCTTTATCTTCATAAGTAGCAGCTAAATTAGATAATCTATCTTTTAATTTATCAAATTCTCCTTTTATTATTTTTTCTGTCATGTTTAATCCTCCACATCTTTAGTTGTACCTAACAATGATTCGTTGCCTTCGTAAGGGATGCAGAACTCCCATCTACCATTAACACATACATAGTCAAGATATTCATCTGTCTTATCTGTATGGCTAAATATATTTGCACGCCATTCCTCAGTTTTTTGATGTCTAACCAACACATTATCGAATGGTTTCAGCTCTACCTTTGGCTTCAAGTTCACAATCATTTTCTTCTCAGCATCCCAAACCTTATCTTCCTTTTCGAGAGCTGAGAATAGCTGTTTTTTCTCTGAGTCAGTGGCAAGGCGAAGTTTACAAAGGTCTTTCTTAAAGAAACAAGTTCTATAGCCCATACTCAAAGTTAGACTACTTAAATCTAAAGAAATAAATGAGCTATAACCTTCTGATAAATTAGTTTTATCTGATACTATAAATACATCTTGTCTATTACCATAGTCGGCAAAAGCTATATCCCCATCCTTGAACTCTGGCTGATGTTTTTCTACTACCAAAGTTTCAAAATTGAGCTTGCCACCCAAATGCTTCTCTATGATGTTAATGTAGGTCTGAGCAGTATTCTTATCTTCAAGGGAATATCTTTCAGTTGTACAAAGGAGATTTTCACTATACTTAATATTATTTTTATCTTCATTATTAAGATAATGCTTACCATAGAAATTGGTATAGGTATCATCATACCATTTATCAAAGATAACTTCTGTACCTCCATCATTACTTATCAGTACATCACCTTTTTCCCATTGGAACTTAGACCAATCACGCATTTCCTTAGATGGGAAGATAATACATTCTCCGCCATCATACATATTACCAAATTTAATTAAGGTACATTCTCCAGCTTGCATTAAACCAAATTTTGAAGTACAGAAGTTTATCTTAAAAATTTCATCTGTTATGGCTTCAAAAGTACATTTTCCATGAACAGTAGAATACAATTTAGTACCTTTTGGTTTATTTTTTAAAATAGTTGCTATGTTTATTTTTGTTTCCATGTTATTCATTCTTTATTAATACTTTTATTAATTTCTATAATAAAGTCACTCCAGTTATATTTTTTTACAATCTCCCAATTTGGGTCTTGTATATTTTTTAATGCAAGAAGATATCCCTTTTTAAATTGTTCTGATGTAATTTTTACCCAGCCTGTAATATCATATATATAAGAAGAATCTCTACCGATATAATCTTCATCTGTACATATATAATATATATAGCTATTACTTATTCCAACAATTTTTATTAAAGTATTAAAATTAATATCAAAATAGCAATTTCCAACAACAAAATTAGAAAGTATTTCTTTCTTTTCTAATATCTTAATTTTATTATAGATATCATCCCCTTCCTTCTTTAATTGTTTATATTTAACTCTTAATTCTTTTAATGTTTCCATAAAGATATAATTTATTCATTATACATATAAGATATACTATCTAACAACGCACTATTATGAAATCCTTCATAAAATATACTATCAATATTACATCTTATATTAATATAATCATTCATTATTTCAGATTTATCTTTATCCCATATATTATTGTTATCAAATATAATATCTGCTACTCTAATAGCTTCTTTATATTCTTCTAACTTATAATATTCAAATTGTAATTCATTAATAAATTCTCTTTGTTTACTAATTATTTGTGATTGATGATACAAACAAGTAGTACTAAATATAAGAAGAGAGACTAATATAGCCTCTCCTATTATATGATATAAAAAATGTTTCATAATTAATTCTTATAAATGACATTTAAAATAGCTCTAAAATTAGGATTATCTATCACTGATTGAGCATCTTTTTTATTTTTAAAATAGATTTTATTATAAATAGATGCCCAATTATAATCTACTATATAGGTATTATTGTTATATACAATAAAATATTTAAATTCACTTGGATTACTCCAGTCTGGCTTCCAATCTCCATTGTAATATTTAGCAATATTCATTAATTGTGCTATAGCTTTAAGTGCCTTTATATCACTACTATGTATATAAACATTAGTATTAGTTATGGAATTAAAGGAATTAATTATCTTACTATAAGTGATACACTTAGATTTAAACTTAATTATTCCTTCAGCTAAACTACTATTCTCTGTATCTATCTCCATTCCTTCAGGAATATTAATAGTTAATTGATTATTTTTTATTTCCATATTATTTATTTCTTTAAATATTACATTAGTTTTATCAGTTCTTATACTAGAGATGCATAGACCTATACGTGATCTAAGAATACTACAATCGTTCTCTCTAAATGCACAATTCTCACATATATCAGATTTTGATACCTGATACATTTTACCATTATAAGTAAATATTTCACCTATTTTTCTTTCCATAATTCTTTAATATTAAAATCTTCATTCTTATTAATGTGTTTAAATTCACCTGTATAAATAAGCCTATTAGATACTACTTCATTATGAGAATTAACCATATATAAACTATCTCTTGGAATAATAAATTTTCCTATATAAACATGATTACATAAAACATTTACAATAATAAAAGGAATGCGACTTCCATTAGAGAAAAAACGTATACAGCCAATTAATGATGCATAACAACCTTCTAAAGATAATACACTATGTAAACCTATGTTAATAGAGTTTTTATTAAATGTTACAGTTTGATTAGCAAGTGCTTTTCTTCTATAACAATAATCAGTCATAAAGTATGGTGTAAACATTTGTACATCTGCATATATTCCTACTTTATAAACTGTAATATCTCTTTTTGCTATTAATAATTTACTTTCTTTTGTCCTAATAAAACACATAAGCTTAATATTTAAAATACTTAAATATAAAAAGGAGTATACTAACTAGATAGTTAATACACTCCTATAAAACATATGGCATAAAGCCTCTCAGAGATTTTGGAGAAGTAATACGAATTGAACGTACTTCAGCTACTTAGATAATAATCATGTTTCGCCTTATCACCTGTCCTACATACTCCGGATTATGTAGGTAACTTCTCGTTTAATAATTATTATATCTTTATAACTTTACCCACTTACCTGTGTAAATAATGTTAGAAGAAACAATTTCACCTCTATTATTTATATAGTATTCAGAACCTTTAGGAACTATAAAAGTACATAAATATAGATGAGAGTATAGTCTTAAGTCATCTACAAAACCTTTGATAGCATCTCCTAAATATATATCTCTAAGATAAGGATTTTGACAAAATTCTATAGCTACTTCTTTATAAGAATGGTAACCATCTTCTATTTTAATCATTCCACAATTATCTTCTATAGGCTTTAAAGGAATTATTGGATTATTTCTTTTAATTCTATAGATATATTTCTGATATAAACTAATAAAGGTGTTATCAAGTACTAAGCCTACTTTATAGACATAAAAGTCTCTTTTAGCTACCTGTTTATTATCTTTTCTACCTATCCAACACATAGTTAACTAATTTATCTTGTCCATTCTGAATCAATATTAAGAAGTCTAAAGGTGTATTTAATAATATCACTAAGAGGAGTGCCTGTACCATAAACACTATTATAAATATGATAAGCTAATTCAGCATATTTCTCTTCTTCAAATCTAAAAGCAGTTAACTGAGGACTATCGCACTTAACGTAATATCCACTTTTGTCATAACTAATAGTGTATTCTGGACTTCTATTAAGCTTCTTTTGTAATGCATTATACATTAAGTTTTGTTCTACTGGACTTAGTGAATCAATAATTTTATTTATATCTTTCATAATTAAAGTTCTAATTTTTACATTTCTTGTTTCCATAATTATTTAATTTTAATAGACCAATCAGGTCTGTTATACATATTCCTATAATGATTTGCAGATTTATAATCATTAAAAGGTTTAATGATATTACCTGTACTATCTAATAATAAGAACTGTTTCATATTATTTCTTTATTATTTTATTAAAATTGTTGGGTCCTGTAAGAGAGAATAAATAAAGGCTAGCATTTACTAACCAAACTAGAGTTATTTATCTCCTTACAGGACTAACAACCATTCCTTACAAACAATATTTAATTAAATTTTACTTTTAATTTCTTTAAAAAGACAATAGCTATTAATTCCACCTGCAAGAAGCAAGAAGAATAATATTATGAATATTTGTGTTCCTTTATATAAGAATAGATAGAAACACATTGCAATAGCAATTATATAGATAAATTGCATAAATGCAAAAAAGGCTAATGTACTACATTTTTTCATAATTAATAATATTAAAACCTACATAGTAATAAATACTATAGTATCTATTAACTATGTAGGAAAAATTATAACATAACAACTTAGCACTTTAATATCTAAATAATTTCTTTTTAGCTTTATTCTTATGTGAATAGTAAGTGCTCTTTTCCTTACTTTCACAAAAGACTAATTCAATTTCTTTTGTAATTTTAGTTACATGATTTTTACGAACAATAGTTCTTTCACTCTTGTAGTAGCAAGTAGCTACTTTTTCATTGATAGTTGTACTCATAATGTTACTTTTTTAATGTTACTTTAAACCAAATACACTTACCTTTCAGTAAATGTTTATGCAAAGCAAAAGCTTTGCATTCCTTATAACCTTCCTCTATAGTTTTAGAGGCATTAATAGACCTAGCTAAATAATAGTTAGGTTTAAACATTCTATAGAATGTTATTAAATATTTCTTTTTCATTTTTCTGCTAATATTTTAATAATCCAAATACCTATAAATATCCAACCTACTACAATATATTGTTCATCAGTTAGTATATTTAATACTGCTAAAATACCAATAGGTATTATAATATAAAGTAATTTTTTCATTTCTTAAATATTAAAATATCATATAACCTAAAAGTATAGATACTATAATAGTACCTATTAATTCTGTATAGAAATAAAATGTATAAAACTCTTTTTTATTCATAATGATTAATATTAATAAGTAGATAGTACTAGAGTACTACCTACTTTGTTATCTTTTTAGTAGAGTAAGTCTACTATAATTTTGAAAGCTTCATCATCTTTTGTTTTGCCTTCAGCTTTCATTAATTTAAGTACTTGCTCTAATTTGTCTTTTAACTCAATAGAGAGGTCAATGGACATTTTTTGTATATTTTTTAATGCCTGATGTGTTGTAACATTAGGTTTAACTTTACTAAAAGATATATCAGGTATTTTATCACTATGCTCTAAAGCATAAGCAACTGCCTCTATTGAGGATAATGTATGAGTTGTTTTCATATTTATATATTTTTATTATTTAATACTTCCAACCATCTCTAGTATAGATAGCTGTTGTGTTATCATCATAATTATACTCATAATCTTTAAAGGCTGTGATTTCTTCATCTTCAATTCTTGATGATGATGTAACATTATCTCTAAGATTAAAGAAGAAAGCTTGTATAACTTTTAAAGGTAAGATGCCTTTAAAGTAAATAGCACATTCTTTGTCAGGATCAACATAAAGTTTATTAAACTTATATTTGTTGTTATCTACAAGAGTAGTTAAGAGAATAGCATCATGTAATTTATTATTCTCTACTTTCTTTAATTCTCTAATAATTGCCATAATTGTTATATTTTTATTGTTTTTAACTATTTATTTTATTGATATTTCATACTAAATAAAACAACAATAGTTGTAATGAGAAAGTATAAAATGTTATCATCTTATTTGTTGTTAACAAAAAGACTAGAGAGTAGATTATAGTGATTTTATAGGGGATTTGGTTTAGCACCCTCACACCTTAATCCTTTAAACCTAAAACCTTAATAATCAATAGATTACAAAGTTCTATTAAAGTATTTATTTAAGTCCTATAAGAAAGAAAAAAGACTGTAAAACTGTAAAACAAAAGAATATTATTTCTTTCTTATAGGACTTAAAAACTTTAAAACATACATGATATTCTCTCTAATGATATTTGATATTAACACTAGAGATAATAAAAAAGGGAGCAAGGCTCCCTTCCCTTTAGAAGCTGACAATGCTGTTAGAGTTCTCACCCTGCTCATGCATTATCAACATATGTTCTCCATTATCACTTCTGATCACTTCTGATACTACTGGAGTACCATATTCTTTGCCATTAAGCATCTTATCTGATAGCTTTTCAGCTACCATGCCTGTAGTTTGACCACAAGTAAAGAAACACATGGTAGCACCACTTTTATGTGTCTTCTCCTTACTAGAATAGACATCAATTCTTGCACCATTACATGCTGCCTTCATTTCCTCAAGGCTTACTGTCTCAATAAAGTTACTGTTACTCTGGTTGTTTGATTTGAAATTTGCAAAATTTATCATTGTCTTAATGTTTAAATGTTGTAGGGGGGACTATCCCAACCCTATAGTCTAGGGGGTGAGGTTGGGTGGATTATACCACGCTTATGTAACTATAATAAAAATTTAAAAAATTAAAATTAAAAAATAAAATACCACGCTTATGACAATATAGTCAATTTCAAAAAAATAAAATTTTAAAAATTAAAAATTAAACTACTTATATAAGAATATAAGAAGTAATTTACTCTAACTATCTAATAATCAATAGAGGTATGTATATTTAAATATACCAAAAAATGTTAAAGTGTATATTTAAATATACACATATATATTTTAATAGATATAAAAAATAAACAAAGTGTATATAAATAAATAATTATTTTGTTTATTTTCTTGCATATTAAAAATAATTTTTGTATCTTTGCAGAAAATAAAAGATTAATAATATGAAGAAATTAGATGAATATCCAATAGCAGATATATTTCCTTATCAGGAATCTTTATCTAGTCAATTAAATGATAATACTAGAAGTAGAACTATTTATAAAGGTAAAGACACAGAATTTATTAATAGTACAGAATTCTGTGAAGTAAACTTTAAGAAGATAGTAGATAGAACACAATTTATAAAAGTATTTAAAGATAGCTTAAAAACAATCTTAGCTTTAAGTACTACTGCACAAAAAGTACTATGGTATATTATAGATAATGTACCTAAAGAAAAACCTTTTGTATATTTAGACTATAAAGAATGTATGGATAATGTAGGATTTAAAACTAGAAAATCTGTATATGATGGAGTAATAGAATTACTTGAAAAAGGTATCTTAACAAGAAGTTCTAATTCTAAGAAATACTGGGTTAATCCTCTAGTTATCTTTAATGGTAATAGAATTACTTTTATAAATGATTACATATTAACACAAGGAACTGAAATTGATAATTAAAATTATGAGTTGGAATAAATTAAGTTTAAAAGATAAAGCTGATTATATTAAAGAATCAGTTAATAATGGTATATATAACCTATCTGATATAAGAAACAGATATAATATGTATGCTAATGGTGGTTATAAACCATCAGAAAGTATTAAGAAAAGAATAACTAATTGGGAAGGTAGTTCAATGAGAACTAATAGGTCATTTCAAGCAGAAGCTAATGACTTTAATAGGGTAATACCATCAAGTATTAGGTCTAAATTATCTCAACAACAGCTTGATGCCTTATATTCTTATGGCTATAATGTAGGTATGGGTAATCTTAAGAAAAGAGTATTACCTACCTTAACTAATTATGTTCAAGGTAAAGCATCAAATGAAGATGTACAAAAATCTATGTGGGCTTCAAAAGATAATGAATTAAGAGGTCTTACTACTAGAAGAAACATTGAAAGAAGTTTATTTGGTGGTAAATACCAAACTGTATTCACTGGTACAGGAGGAACACCACATAATTATGGTTATACTGCTACTACTAATAGAAGTAGTAGTAATCCTTATCAAATACAGAATGAAGAATGGCAAGGTAAAAACTATTTAGGTGCATATAAAGGACTTCAATTATCAATGAATGATATTATGGGTAAAACTAAAGAGACAGATATTGATGATTTATTCTCTACTGGTACAGGACCAATAATATCTATGGATAATTTATTATCTATTGGTAATAATAATGTTGCTCCTGTACAGCCAGATTATAGTTATGCTAAATCATTACTATCAGATTTTGATTCAGATTTAAATAGTAATATATTTGCTGAAGGAGGTAATAAAGATAACAATAGAACAGTAATGCCTGCTCATCCTGCTACAAATCCATATAAAAGAAGAAGTTGGGAAACTGATGAAGAATATAAAGAAAGAATACAAGATTTAGATAATAAATCACAAGAGGTAGCATTAAATGATTCTACAGCAATAAATAAATATAAAGAGTGGGAAGCTAATATACAAAAGCAACAGAAAACAAATGAAGAAAAGTCAAAAGTTATTACAATAGAAAAGAATACTAAGAGAGCAAAAACCTTAGAAAAAGAATTTAATTCTTTAAGAAATATACCATCTCAAATGTCTCCTAATGATACTATACAAGCAATAAATAAAAATATACCAGAAGCTTATAAACAGCAGTATATTAATAATATAAATATGTATAAACCAGTACTAGATACTATAGATTTAGGTATTAATTTATATAGTTTATATAATCCTACAGTACCAGTATTAAGTGCAGGACTTTTAACAAATGGATTACAATTTGGACAATCTATAGTAGATGATGATTTAGGGGCAACTGATTATAGTGCTTTAGCTTTTGATACTTTAGGACTTTTAGGAGCCACAAATAAATTACCTACTAGATTAAGAATAGGTAAAAATAGATTTTGGGATATAGATAAAACAGCAGATTATTTAGGAGCAGGTCAAAATATTTTAGACTCTGCTGGTGATGTATATGATTTAAGCAAAACTGGTTATCATTTATATAATAATACAGGTAGTAATAATTTATATATGTCTCCTTTTGAAAAGAGTTTTGATGAAGGAGGTAATTTAAATTTTATAGATGCAGATAATAGAAGAAGTAACATATTACTTCATACAGAAGATGGTAATTTATATGATAGTGCAGGTAATAACTATACTCAAAGTTATTTAGATGAAGAACATGTACCTATAATTAAAGGTACTATGCCTAGAAATACAAGACAATATTATGACCCTAATACTACATTAGAATTTATTAATGCTGCTATAGCTCCTATAAGTAATTTTAGTCCTAGTAATATTATAGGTTCTATAAGAGAAGCTAGAGATTATAATACATTTATGAATAGCTTTATGAATCAAGATAATACTGGTTTCTTTACTAGAGAATATGCTAAAGAACACCCTTATATAAGTACATTAGGTAATATAGGTGGAGATATATTAACTGGAGTAGCTTTAAATAAAGGATATAATACTCTTAAAAATAATATAAATAGTAGAATTAATAAGAGATTATTTAATGAAGCTATGAATAATATGGCTAACATTTCTGATAATAGATTAGATAGAATATATAATAGATTATATAATACTGGAGACTATGAAGATTTACAGCAATTAAGAGACAAACATTTTGAAGTTAAAGCTAGTAACCCTTTAATGAATAGAGATAGACCTACACAATTATACCATACAGTAGGTGATGAATATGACTCAAGTTTTAATGTATTTAATCCTAATATTGAAGGTTCTAATTCTGCTATATATACTACAGACAATTTAGCTATGAGTAAATCTTATTCATCTAAGCCTACTTATGATAGAGTTAAAAAATTATATTCTAATGCTTCTAAGAGTTATGATATAGAAGGGTATTATCAACCTTGGAATGAAATACCTTATAATGGCAATATATGGAGTACTAGAACATTAGAAAAGGCAGTTAGAAATCATCCTCAATATGATATAGATAGATTAGTTATACATAATATAAAAGATTGGGGAGGTAAAGCTATGCCTAAAGGAACATTCTTAATGGATGGTAATATAAAGTCTTCAGGTACTGTTATAGAGAATTTTAATCCTAATGATTTAAAATATTCTTCTGCTGTTACTTATGATGATTTAGGTAATATAATTCCTTTATCTAAGAGAGATAATTTTAGCATTAAAGATTTAAGATATAGTCTTATCCCACTGGGTACAGGAGTCACATTACTTAATTCAAAAGTTAAATAATCTTAATAAATTTGGTAGTTTAAAATATTTATATTATCTTTGCATCCGTAAAACAATAGATGTTTGAAATGATGAAGTTAATTATGAATTATATAAGGAATCTGATATTGTTTATATGGCAATTACCTCAACACTTATTAGCTATACTATATATAGGATATTTAGTAATGATGTGTAAAGATTTAGGTGTAGATTCCAGATATAAACAAGCTATAGTAATTCCTTGTGTTATGAGAGGAGCAGTTACTTTAGGTTGTTATGTATTTGTAGGACTTAATTCAGAATATAGGAAAACTGTTAAACATGAATTAGGACATACAATTCAAAGTAAGATATTAGGTCCTTTATACTTAATTGTAATAGGTATTCCTAGTATTACTTATTGTGGTTTAAGAAGGATATTTCCTTCATTAAGAAAGAAGAATTACTATGACTTTTACACTGAGAAATGGGCAAATAATCTTAGTGAAAAGCATATAAAGTAATCTTTTGATTACACATTATAATATTAAGAGTGATGACCTTAGTATTATTAACCTGCATAAATAAATGGCGATATTCTCCCTTGCAGGTTTTATTGGGAGAATATTGGAGTATAGTGTAATGGTAACACGAGAGATTTTGGTTCTCTAATTTTCAGTTCGAATCTGGGTATTCCAACTATGATGGCTCTGTAACTCAGTGAATAGAGTAACAGCCTTCTAAGCTGTGAGTCATAGGTTTGAATCCTATCAGAGTCACAAAGTTGTTAGAGAAGCCTTTATATATTTTAAATTTAAAATTATAAAACTATCAAATCTGTAAAGATAAGATAGTTTAGTTAAAATCTACCATAATAAATTAACTATAAGCAGTAAATCTGTGAAGACTAGCTGCTTAATTTGGGGATAGTGGTGTAATTGGTAACATACTTCCTTTGCAAGGAAGTGTTTAGAGTTCGAGTCTCTCTGTCTCCACATGAAAAGTATTGTAGATGCATATATGAATACAACGTAACTCCTAGGTTTTAGTTTATCTATGTAAGTTTAGTCCTAGTGGATGTCGTAGAATCCTTAGTAACAAGGGAGGCTAGAGTTATCTCCCTTACATCGTGGGTTGTAGCAGTGATAGCTTACTTGGCTCATAACCAAGTGGTCGTTGGTTTGAATCCAACACCCACAACTATTAACTTTTAGATTTAATATATTAAACTAAGGTTTTCAACTCTACTTTCCCTTAATAAAGTAGAGTGCTATTATTGGGATATAGCTCAAAGGCAGAGCATTTGACTGTTAATCAAAAGGTTGAGGTATCGTAATCCTCTATCCCAGCTATAAATAGGAGTATAGTTCAGTCGGTTAGAGCATTTGGCTTATATCCAAATTGTCGGGGGTTCAAGTCCCTCTGCTCCTACTATTTCTCTCTTTAGCTCAGTTGGTAGAGTACGAAACTTTTAATTTTGGGGTCATGGGTTCAAGTCCCATAGGAGAGACTATGAATTATTTATTAAAACTTATACAGAATAATACAGGAGTAAGTTCTAAGAATTTCTTTCTAGTATCTGTAACTATTGTAGGTATATTATTACTTATAGTACCTATAATAGTATTATTAGTAGAAGTATTTAATGAACATACAATACATACAGATTTAAGTGGTATGGCACAATATATTACAGCAGTAGCAGCTATATTTACATCTGTAGGTATTACTAAAGCATGGTCAGAAAAATATGAAAAGAAATAAGCTTCTCTATATCAATGATAGATTGTCACCCTTGTAAGGTGAAGGTTATAGGTTTGAGTCCTATGAGAAGCTCAATATAAACTTTAAATTTGTATTATTATGAAAGTTATTACATTTGTAAAAAGCATGATTAAAGCTTATTTTAAAGCTTATGCAGATGCTATGGAACCATTCTATAAACATGGTATTTCTCCTATGTGTCCTGCGTAATTAATTGATGTTTAAAGTGTTATGAGCAATATGGCTCATGCACTATGGTTAAGGAGGTCAATACCTCCTTTTTTAATGACTGTTAATTAAGTGTTAAAGTATGTAATTTCCTTGCATAATATAAATATTTGTATTATCTTTGCAGCAGTTAAATAAAACAATGCTCCTATGGTGGAATTGGTAGACACAAGGGACTTAAAATCCCTCAGCCTTTAGGCTATGCAAGTTCAAATCTTGTTAGGAGTACTAATATAAAAATATTAAGAGTATGGCAATAAAAAGTGATTTACAATGGCAGGCAGAAGATGATGCTAGAACAATGGCTAGGTATCAGGAAATTATGTCTGATAAAGCTAGATTAAAGAGAGCAACAACTGCTGCAAGAAAAGAAGCAGCTAACTTAACTAAAAGAGCAAATGCAATGAGTGCTGCTGCTAAAGGAGGAAGGAGAAAATAATATGGCAGGAATGTTGAAAACAATAAATAGTTGTTCAGGTACAACTAGTAAAGAGTTACGTGATAATATTAATAAGAAAGATATTACTAAGGACCAAATAGTTAATATAGTATATGCTATAAATAGGTTCTATTGTTTCTATTATGAATAGATTAATATGGAGAAGTTTAATAATGAACATAAAGAAGAATACAATAAGGAACCTGTATATTATTGCAAGAAATGTCTATCTTTAAAAATAGGATATGTAGCAGTATTAGAGGGTTCAGAATATTGTGAAGATTGTAATTCTACTAATATAGGAAAAGCTCCTATTGAAGAGTGGGATAAAATGTTTTTTAATAAATATGGTTATCATTATTTAGAAGAATTTAAAGATAAATAAATATGGAAGAGAATAGAGAAAAAAAGAAGCTCACTTATGAGCAGTTAAATGAAGTTGCTAACCAGTTAGCACAGGAGAATATGAAGCTTAAACAGAAGTGTCAAGAGCTTTATATGGCAGATACAATTAAGAGATTAGAATTCTTGTTTAAGGTAGTAGAATCAACATATCCTTTTAATGCAGAATTTAGAGATACTTGTGCTAAAGAGATTATAGAACTTATGACTCCTGTACAGGAGAATAAAGAAGATAAAGAATCAGAATAAAATGGATAGACCAAATAGTGCATTAAAAGTTCCTTATAAGAACTTAATGGGATTTTTCACACTATGGTTAAAGTTCTTAAGACCTTTTCATACTTTGTCAGATAGAGAGTTAGAAGTAGCTGCTTGTATGCTTAAAAACAGATATGAACTTAGTAAGAAAATATCTGATGAAAAAATACTAAATGATGTCTTATTCAGTAAAGAGAATAAAGATAAAATGATGAAAGAGTTACACATTACTAATCAATATTATCAAGTAATACTTGGTAAATTGAGAAAAGTAAAATTTATAAAGGATAATAAAATCTACTCAAGATTTATTCCAGAATATGAAGAAGGTAAGGTGTTTACTTTATTACTTGTATTTGATGAAGAAAAGATAAAAGATGAATTATAAAGATTCAGTTATAAAAGTAGCAAAAGAACTTAATTTAAGTGAAGAATTCGTAGATAAAGTATATAAAGCTTATTGGATAACTATAAGAGACTATATGTCTTCTCTTCCTCTTAAAGAAAATCTTACAGAGGAAGAGTTCAATAGGCTTAGACCTAATATTAATATACCTTCTATAGGTAAGTTCTATGTTACTTATGATAGGTATAAGAATAAAAAGAAACAATTTAATATAATCAAAGAATTGAAGAGTAGAAATGAAGATAATTAAAGCAAAAAAAATTAAACCTACATTTGACCATGTAGTAACTTCTTTAAATCTTTATGAAGAGGATTTATATGAGAATGGTATTATTACTCATAGTAAAGGAGAACCAATGATGGAACAAACTGTAATAGCAGCAGGTCCTAATACTCCATTTAAAGAAGGTATGATAGTACATATCAACCCTATTAAATATGCTAAGATGAAACATAAAAAAGGTTCACTTAATGATGGTGTTATTGAAGATAATGCAGTTATTGATTATGTTCTACCTATCATTCCTATGGGAGATAAACTAGTACTATTCTTACAGTCAAATGATATTGATTATATTATTGAAGAGTGGGATGATGTTGAAGTAGAAAAACCTAAGAAACAGACTCTTATTCTTCCTGGCAAAAAAAGTATTATTGTCTAATTAAATAGTCCTAGTCAAAAGCTAGGACTTTAATTTTTTATAGAGATATGAAGTTATTAAAATATGAAGGATATAATCTTACTTTTGAACCTGAAATATTAGCTCTTAAAGTATTTAAGAAGTTACATACTAGAGACCATTCAAAAGATAAATCGAGATTTATTCAAGAGTTGGCTTTTATATATTTTTATTCAGACCCTAGGTCTGATTATCAATATTTAACTGATGAGAATGAAAGACTTAAAGCTATAGTAGAAGGAGAAGGTTTACCTGATGATTGGAAGATAGATAAAATATTACAGGATGCTATAGATTACTATAGTTCTTTTAAGCCTACTTCTGCATTATTACTTGAAGATACTAGAGCAGCAGTAGATAAGTTGAGACAGTTATTAAGAAATATAGATTTAACAGAAGTTGATGATAAAGGTAAACCTATATATACTCTTAATACTATTACTGCTACAATTAAACAAGTTCCTTCATTAGTTAAGGATCTAGATGAAGCAGAAAAGACTATAGCTAGAGAAATTATGCAAGATGAATCTATTAGAGGTTCACAAGAAAAATCAATGTTTGAAGATGAATAATATGAATATAGAAGATTTTAATAATAAACAGTTTGATATATTTGGTACTACTTTTACTATTAAACTAGTAGATACATTAGATGCAGATGATAATCTACTTCATTATGGACTTACTAAAGGTAATATAAGAGAGGTAAGAATAAGTAGAGAAGTAATAAAAGCTAAGCAACCTGATTCAGAGTTATATTTAACATTAGTTCATGAGATTGTACATGTTATATTGGATACAGGACAATGGCTTGAAGAATCAGGGAACGAAGCATTAGTTGAATGGTTAGCTAGATGTATTATATCATTATTAAAACAAGATATATTATGCAAATAGAAGATATAACAAGTGCTTTAAATAAGTATTTAGAAGATAAAAGAAAGCTTGAAAAGTTAGATATAAAAGGACATTTTGTAGTTAAAAGAAATATCAAAACTATGAAGCCTCCTATTTATAAGAAATTTATTATCAAGCTTTATTATGTTACTCCTGTACAGGATAAAGAGATATTTACAATAATGAACACAGATAAATGTCCCAGTGGTTCTGAAGGTGCTTATTGGGAAAACTTAAGTAAAGAATATCTTTTATATGTGTTTAATTTAATAAGAACTGACACTTTTACTAAATTAATATATGGCAATATTGATTGAAACTAATGAATATCAAACTCCTATAACTGAAGAATTACTTTCTCAATATCCAGAGGAAGTAGTTCAACAGTTTACAGAGATTGTTAATATAGTTCCTTTTATTAAAAATCTTATTAATCCTAATAGACCTAAGATAGAAGATTTACCTAGAGATAAAGAAGGTAGGGCTATTGTAGATATAACTAATCCTCCTATATATAAAGATGCAAATTATTTTAGACAAGCAGCATTATTTTATTTAAAGAATGATTGTTATACCAAATTAAGACCTAATAGTAATCCTAACAGTGAATATAGGAAGTATTGGAGAGAAGAATTAAGAAGATGTAGAGAAGGACTTATAAGACAATCTGATGGTATGTATGTTACTGGTTTTCTTTACTGGTTTCTTAATTATTGCCCAATGATGGTAAACTTCTATAAAGAAGGACAAAAGAAAGCTATAAGAAAGGAATCTTTTGGTTTCTTCTTTGAAGGTATATGGTGGAGAAGTATATATCTTTATAATGCTAGAGAGCAAGGACATCATGCAATAGAATTAGCAAAAAGAGGTTGTGCCAAGAGCTATTTTTTAGCTACAATAATGTCACATAATCTTATTGTAGGAGAATCAGAAGCTACACATAAAAGATGTATTACAGTACTTACTGCTGCACAAAAAGAGTATCTTAAAGATGATAAGGATGGTACTCTAAATAAGTTTATACCAGAGCTTTCATTTGTTATAGATAATACTCCTTTTCCTAATCTTTTATTAAAGAATTCACCTAATGAAATGTCTTGGCAAATGGGTTATAAGAAACCTAATGGTGCTATAGGTGGTTCTATGAATCAGGTATTAGGTGTATCTGCTAAGGATGATAGTGATAAACTTAGAGGTAAGAGAGGTTGGATATTATATGAAGAGATGGGTACTTTTGATGGCTTATTGGAACTATATGATGTAACTAGAAAATCAGTAGAAGATGGTGATTATACTTTCTCTTGTATGTACCTCGTGGGCACCGCAAACAATAAAGAATCTTCCTTTTTATCTGCTAAAAAATTATTATATGCACCTGAATCTTATAATATACAAAGTGTACCTAATGTATATGATAAAAAAGGTAGTGGTAAAGATGTCTTTGGTTTCTTCTTTCCTGCATATATTAATAGAGCAGGATGTTATAACAAAGATGGTATATCTGATGTAATTAAAGCTTTATTACAAGTATTAATGGCTAGATATAAGGCTAAATATGGTGCAGACCCTACATCAGTACTTAGAGTTATAGCAGAGGACCCTATTACACCAGCAGAGGCTATTATTAAGGTAAAAGATGCATATTTCCCTGTAGCTTCTTTACAGGAAAGAGCAGATACTCTTGATAAGAATCCTAGTTTATATGATGATGTATATGTAGGAGAACTATATACTACTGGTACAGGAGAAATAGAATTTAGACCAACAGATGATATTCCTATTAGAACTTATCCAGTAGATAATGATACTAAAGGTGCTTTAGAGATATATTCTATGCCTAAGAAAGATAGAGAAGGCAAAGTATTTAATGATAGATATATTATAGGAGTGGACCCATATGACAATGATCAAGCAGAATCTCATTCTTTATATAGTATCTTTGTTTTAGATACATTTGTAGATAATTTAGTTGCTGAATATACGGGTAGAACAAACTTTGCTGATGAAGCACATGATATGGTACTTAAACTATGTATTTTCTATAATGCTAAAGCTTTATATGAAAGTAATAAGAAGGGTTTATATTCTTATATGGAAAAGACTAGAAATACATTTAGATTAGCTGATACTCCAGAATATTTAAGAGATAAACAATTAGTTAAATATTCTTCTTTTGGCTCTAATGCTAAAGGTGTTAATGTTAGTGCTAATATTAATAACTTTGCAAATAGACTTATTAAGGATTGGTTATTAATGAAAGTACCTATAGAAGTTAAACAGGAAGATGGACATATAGAAATACAGGAAGTACCTAAATTATATACATTAAAGACTAGAGCCTTAATTGAAGAGGCAATTCAATTTAATCCAGATATAAATGTGGATAGAATTAGAGCTTTAGGTATATTAATGCTCTATAGAGAGCAATATATTATTAGATATGGTACAGGAAGAACAGAATCTAGTTCAGAAATACTAAGTAAAGATTATGCAGGTAATGATGAATTCTTTACTAAGAATTTTGATGCTAGACATATAGGTAAACAGTAAATTTAGTAAAAATAGATTAAAATAATAAGAAATCCACTTATATATAGGTATAAGTGGATTTTTTTATATATCTTTGCAAGCAAATTAAATTAATAATAATATGAGTGAAATAAATAGTTTTCCAAGACAGGCTTTACCATTTTCTAGAAAGACTAAAAAGTGGAGAAAGCAATGCCTAGATTTTTTTGATTCTAAATCATTCACTCATTATTCTCTATGCAGAAAGAGTGTTCTTCATAAGAAGATTAACTATGATTTATTATTAGGTAAATTACATATGAATGATTTGCAATTAATATTAAATCCAGATGATATTAAAGCAGATTATATACCTAATAAAATACAACATTATAGTATTCTTCTTCCTAAACTTAATGTTCTTCAAGGAGAAGAATCAAAAAGAGTATTTGATTATAGAGTTATAGTAACTAATCCTACTGCTATTTCTGAAATAGAAGAGAATAAGAAAAAAGAATTAAATCAGAGATTACAGGAATGGATAACTGATAATTCTATGAGTGATGAAGAAGCTAGTCAGGAATTAGATAAAATTAATGATTACTTTACATATAATTGGCAGGATGCAAGAGAACAAAGAGGAAATTTAATCCTTAATCATTATGTCAAGCAATATGATATGAAAGTAATGTTTAATGAGGGATTCAGAGATGCAATGACTGTAGGTGAAGAAATTTATCAATGTAGTATTGAAGGGGGAGAACCTGTAGTAAGAAGATTAAATCCTTTAAAAGTAAGAATACTCAAATCAGGATATAGTAATAGAATAGAAGATGCAGATATTATTATTCTTGAAGATTATTGGAGTCCTGGAAGAATAATAGATACATTCCATGATGTATTAAAGAAAAAAGATATTGATTATATTGAGAATCTTAAAGTAGGCATTGATGAAGGTAAAACAGATGAAATGAGTAATGTTGACCCTAGATATACTATGATACCTGCTGATTTCTTAGATGAAAATATTGAAGTTAATAATGCAGAAGTAAGCCAAGAAGGTTTCTTTAGTTCTATCACAGATGGATATACAGAAAGCCTTATGCCTTATGATATGGCAGGTAATATTAAAGTACTTAGGGTATATTGGAAATCTAAAAGAAAAATTAAGAAAGTAAAATCTTATGATGAAGATGGTGAACCTCAATATAATTTCTATTCAGAAGATTATGTAATTAATGAAAACTTAGGTGAAGAAGAAGAAACTTATTATATTAATCAGGCATGGGAAGGTACTAAGATAGGTGAGAATATCTATGTTAATATGAGACCTTGTGTTGTACAATATAATAGTTTAATGAATCCTTCAAAATGTCATTTTGGTATTATAGGTTCTTTATATAATCTTAATGATAATAAGCCTTTCAGTTTAGTTGATATGATGAAACCATATAACTATTTATATGATGTTATTCATGATAGATTAAATAAATTAATTGCTAGAAACTGGGGTACTTTAGTTAGCTTTGATTTCTCTAAGAAACCTAAGAATTGGGGAATGGATAAATGGATGTATTTTGCTAAGACTTTAGGATTATATGTTCAAGATTCTTTTAATGAAGGTAATGTAGGTGCTGCTACAGGAAAGCTTGCAGGAGCTATGAATAATGCTTCAAATGGAGTTATATCTGCAAGTGATGCTAATCAGATACAATCTTATGTAGAATTACTTACCTTTATTAAAAATGAAATGTCAGAAGTAGCAGGTATTTCTCCTCAAAGAGAAGGTCAAGTTAGTAATAGAGAAACTGTAGGTGGAGTTGAAAGAGCAACATTACAATCTTCACATATTACTGAATGGTTATTTGTTACTCATGAAAACTTAAAGAAAAGAGTTCTTGAAGCTTTTATTGAAACAGCTAAAATAGCTATGAAAGGTAATAAGAAGAAATTCCAATATATATTACCTGATGGTGCTTTAAAGATGTTAGAAATAGATGGTGATGAATTTGCAGAATGTGACTATGGTCTAGTAGTAGATAATAGTGAAGCTTCTCAAAAGTTAAATCAACAGATAGAAACATTAGCTCAAGCAGCTTTACAGAATCAGGCATTATCATTCTCTACTATTATGCAATTATTTGGTACTGCTTCTCTTGCTGAAAAGATTAATATGGTTAAGAAAGATGAGAATGCCAAATTACAGCAATTACAACAATCTCAACAACAGGAAGCACAACAAGCTCAAGCTGCTTTACAACAGAAGGCTGAGAGTGAACAACTTCAAAGAGAACAGGAATATAAGATAAATCAAGAGAATAATGAAACTAAGATATTAGTTGCTCAGATTAATGCAGCTTCTAAAGATACTCCTATAGAGGAACCTGATAATTCTATGGAACAAGCTAAACTTGATGAAAATAAGAGACAATTTGATACAAATCTTAATTTTTTAAAAGAAAAACTTGATAAAGAATTATCAATTAAAAGACAACAAATTCATAAACAAGTAAATAATAAACAATGAAAATAATAAATCAACTTGTAGTACAGTCTGATATGCCTAATGATAATAATGTTGTTTGGGTATATGGTAATACTGCTAAATATTATAATAATGGTACTTGGACTACTTTAGGAGAATCTAATGAAGATAGGAAAGAACTTGAAGAAAAGGTAGATTCATTAGATAAAGAAATGGGAGAAGTTAAAAAAGACCTATCTATACTTGGTTCAAAACAAGATGTAGTAGAATTAGAAATAGGAGATAGTAATGAAATTAAAGCTAATAATTTAAAGAAACTTCAATCTATTCAAACTAATGACCATACTTTCTTTACAGATATTAATTATGGATATGGTACTGCTTCTTGGCTTCCTGCTACAGGAGGTACAGCACTTATTATAACAAGTGAAGGTCATGCAGTTAAATATACTATAAGTAAAGATGGAGAGGTTATTAAGGGAGAAGAATTTACTTTAAAGGATTTTACCAGTGAATTAAACAATAAAGTAGATAAAGTTGAAGGTAAACAATTATCTAGTAATGATTATACTACAGCAGAAAAGAATAAATTAGCTAATCTGCAAAATTATACATTACCAACTGCTACTAAGAATATTTTAGGTGGAGTTAAAGCTATCACTAATATAGCAGACTTAGATGCAGATACTGCTACTATTGGTCAAGTAGCTAGAGTAGTAAATAATTTATTAGCACAATTTAGAACTAGTGGTTTAATACAAGCATAATATGTATACAGAAGATAAAAAACTAGATGCTTTTATTTCTTCCAAGATAGATAAATTAGAATATTCTAAAAGTGAACAAGCACCAATAGATACGTCTTTACTATGGATATATCATAATAATATAAAAGTATATAATAAGTGTATATCTGCTTGGAGAAATATAGGTATATATGATATAGACCATATTGACTTCAGTGGTCTTAGAATAACAGATTTTAATGAACAATTTAGAAAAGTATAAGTATGTTTTTTACAAGGGAAGATATTCTAAAAATACAACAAGCTCTATTTAAAATTAGTGTAAAAGACAGTGAGTTACCTAATGCAGAGCCTGTTACTCCTAATGATATTATATCCATAGTACAAAATGGTAAAAATAAGAAAATTAAAATTGTAGATTTTCTTGAACAAATATCTTTAGGAGATAAAGATATAATTAATATTAGTAATAAGTATGATGAACATTATATTTCTTTATCAGAAGCTATTAATTTAGTACCTGAATTACAAAGAAGAGAGGGTTTATTTATTACTTTTCAAGATGTAAATGGTAATTGGCAATTTTATCAATTTAGAGGAATTCTAGAAGAGTTTTCTGAGAAGGATAAATGGTTTAATTTAGACTTTGAAAAGTATTTAATGGAAACACTTATTTCTATTACTAATATAGAAATAGATAATTTATTTGAATAATTTTTAATTAATATATATATGAAATTTTTAGATTTAAATGGTTTAACTCATTTTTGGAGTAAGATTAAGGACTGGTCTAATTCTAATTTTTTTAGTAACGAAGGTGGTGAAATTAGTCCTAAAAGTGGTTTACATTATATAATTAATGGTGAACAACTAGATGTATCAAAAACAGGTAATGAAAATGAATCTATAAGCATTTTCAATGTTGATGAAAATGGAATAAGTGCTGAAAGAATAGTGATGACTGGAGGCACTGCAACCCAAGTGTTGATGGCAGACGGAAGTGTGAAAACTTTGAATGCTAACAATGGTATTGCAGGACTTGATTCAAATGGCAATGTTCCATTAGCCCAATTAGGTAATCTTGATACTACAGTTGCAGAAGTAGTAACTGCTCTTCCTACAACTAATATTAAGAAGCATATTTATCTTATTAAAGATGCTAGTAGTGTTACACAGAATAAATATGAGGAATATATTTATACTGGTGATACCAGTGCGACTTATGATGCTTCAAAATGGGAGAAACTTGGAGACTTCCGTGCTACAGTAGACCTTGCAAATTATTATACTAAGAGTCAAGTTGATAGTATTGCTAATGGAAAATCTTCTACTAGCCATACTCATAGTGTAATAATTAATGGTGTTACTAAAACTATTGCAGCTAGTGGAGGCGCAGCTGTTAATCTAGGTACTTATCTTACTAGTCATCAAAGTCTTGCAGAGTATGCTAAAAAGACTGATGCAGCTACTAGTTTAGAGATTACTCCTTCCGCAAATGATATACAGTTTGTACTCAGGGCTATAAGTGGTTCGGAAATAGATTGGCCTTCTCTAGACCCAGCCACAAGTACTAAGGCTGGTATTATGACGACAAAAGATAAAGTTAAGCTTGATGGAATAACTTCTAATGCTACAGCAGATTCTGCAATAACTACAGCAGAAATTGATGCATTATTTGCTTAATAATAATTTTAAAAATTAATTAATATGAAGTTTTTAGATTTAAATGGACTAAACCATTTTTTAACAAAAATAAAAGCAAGTTTTGGCACAGCTATTGTTAAAAGTTCTCAAAATCAAAACATTCCATTTGTTGCAAATCATCAAATTGTTAACTTGGATATAGCAGGTAATATCAACGTATATAATTGGTTTCAAAAGGCATCGAAAGGAGGTATCCTGGAGATAGTCACTACAGGATTAATGATAGGAACTAACATTTATTGCAAGGACAGTGACGATACTAGTTACCTGTATAAAATCAAAGGAACATCAAATGGTCCAATTTTTGAGAACCTTGAATCTTTTATGGCAGGAAACTATACATACTTAATTAAGATAGATAATGATAAACTTTTGGTTGCAAAAACCTAAAATAATTTTAAAATTTTAAAATACACTATTATGAGAAAAAGTACTGGTAGAGCAAAACCAGTAACTCCTAAAGCAGGAGTTACTAAAACCTCAAGAAGATATGCTTGTGGTGGTAAACTTAAGAAAAAGAAGTAATGGATAAATTACTTTATAAGATAACAGTAATAGTATTAAAGATACTTCCAATGCTATTAGCTTTTATTACACTATTAAATTCTATATTATCTTACTTTAATATAGACTTAGTAATATTAAGTTATATAGGAGGAGTATCTTTAATTCCTATACTGTTTATTTATATAACTTCTTATACTTTTAAATTCTGTGAGTATCATAGAATGTTCCTACATTATATAGTAGTTACTTGGATTATAAATATAATAGATTTATACATAGGAATACCTATTAATGATTTAGAATATCTATGTTTACAAATGATAGTAGCAGGAATAAGTTTATTTTTAATATTATACTTTTATTTAAAAAGAAAATAATATTTATGTACTAGTAGAATTATAACTTATGACTATTCATAGATTTATAGGTTTAAGAGATTTATTGGAATTCTTTAGAATAAGTATGTTATATTTAGGTTTTATATTATTAATAGTTACAAGTATTAAATTAAGAATTACATATGTTGAAGGAATTAAGAGACTTATTGATGAAAATAGTAAATGATATAGATTCAGGTAATTCTAATATTGATGAATCTCAAACTATTGAAATTGCTAGTGCTATAGGTGAATTAGTATCTAGATATAATAAACCTAAAATATCTAATAAACTTACTAGATTAGAAGCTTGTAGACATTTAAGAGTAAGTAAAACTAAATTTAATATGCTTAGAAGAAAAGGTTTAATTAGTGAAGGTACTAAGAAAGCAGGTGATGTTAGAAAATGGTCTATAGAAGAATTAGATAAATATATTAAAGAGAATTGCTAATATAACAAGGATGTTGACAAATCTGAAAAGATTTTGTTAGCATCCTTTTTCTTTGTATCTTTGCAGCAGTTTAAATGTTTAACCTTTAAAATTTAATACTATGGAAATACATGATGAAAACAAAAAAGAGTATGCTTCTAAGAGTTTAGCTGGTACTGCATTAGGTTTTGGTATAGCAGGCACTGCTTTATCTTTACTTAATGGTAATGGTTTAGGTAATTTATTTGGTACTAAGAGTACAGTATCTATGCCAGAAAATGTTAATATCAATGGTGGTATTAATACTAATGCTGGTCCTACAGTCTATGATGCTATTACTAAGGAATGGCAGGATGATTTAAATCTTACCAATGAAATGTGGGCATTGAAGTTAAATACTATGGAGAATGCTAAGAATGCTAGAGAAATTGATGTAGCTGAGAAATTCAGCTCCTATAAGGGACAGATAGAGGCTGATTTTAGACTCTACAAAGGTTATAGAGATAGTGATGATAATATCTTAGCTAAGTTAAATGAAGCTGCATTTGGTTTGTATAAGTATAATAGAGATTCTAAAGATGCAGTAGAAAAGAGAATTTCTGATATTGAAACCAAGTTAGCAGTTAATGCAGAAGCTGATAAGTGGAGAGATAAGGTATTATCTATGCAGATTAATGGTGTTAATGCTAATGCTGAGAATCTTGTAGCTCTCGAAAGAGAGAGAAGACAATGTGCAGATAATAAGATTGTAAACTATGTAAATAGTACATTCTATCCTGTATCTATTGCAGATGTTACTACAGGTACTACTACAACTAAGGCTAGTACTTATAACCCATTATGTGGTTGTACTTGTATTAGATAAATATAAATAAGTAGGTAGTTTATACTACCTACTTTTAACCTTTAAAATAATTAATTATGAATCCAGTAAATCAATTTATATTAGGTAGTAATCCTTATCTTGATGATTTAGATACACAGATAGCTAAATCTAAAGAGTATCAGCAAAGATTAATGCAGTTAAAGCAGAATGAAGGTACTCCTTTATGGGATAAGATAGATTCTGAAATTAATACTCTTACTCCTATACAGCAGAATAAGATGTTACAGAATAAAGAGTATGCAGAAGTAAATACTAAATTACAAGGTTTAGTATGGAGTGAATTAGTTAAACTTGTAAAATCAAAAGTAGAAACTAATAATAAAGAATTACTCAGCAAGCAACTAGAGTTAATAGGTAAGTTAAAAGCTAAGATAGTTGAAGAGGATACTAGAGAATTAGATTTATTTAATGAGTTTAAAGAATATAGTAAAACTCATCCTAATGCAACATATAATGAATTTTTAAAGAGTAAATAATATGAAAAAAGAAAAGGTTATAACTGTATTAAAGCAGTATATTAATAATCAATTAGATACAATTAATACTCCTATAATAAGCTTCTTTAAACCTATAATAAAAAGAATAATAGATAATAATATAAATAAAGTAAATAGTTTTTTAGATTTAATTAAAGATGATAATGATGAAATAGATGTAATAGGTTTATTAGAAGAAATGACTACTAGCTTAGTAGATAGTAATGAGTTTGACTATAGTATATTCCATATAGGTAATGGCAAAGTTACTATGTCTTTATTTAATCAGAAAATATCACTTACTACCAGTGATATTGATTTACTGAAATCAATGTTTAATAATTAATACTATGGAAAAACTACTTGATATACTATATAGAAGAGGTCTTATTTCAGCATCAGATAAAGAAGATTTAATGAGAGAGGTTAATATTGAAGAACCTATTTCCCCTTATAGGACCAAAGTTATTGATAAAGTAAAATCTATGTATCATTATAATGATGGTAGAAAATATGAAGGTGAAAAATATGATTTAGCTACAGCTAAAGACATATATAATAAGTATAAAAGTTCTATAGATACTAAGTATACTTGTGATGATGTTTATGTAGCAATTAATGCACAATATCATGATTATTCTACACTATTTCATAAGTGGTTTAATGATATAGATGATAAGATAATTAAATCAGCTATGGTATTCTGGTTTATGGATGAAGATTATACTGGAAATAAAGTAAAAGATTATTTTAAGCTTTAATAATTAAATCTCTTATGTTCTTGCATAAGAGATTTTTTTGTATTATCTTTGCACATTATTAAAGACTTAAAATATGAGAAAGATTTTATTTTTATTATTCATGACTTTACTATTAGGCTCCTGCAAAGTAAAGGAGAAAATAGTAGAAGTTCCTATACCTCAGATAAAAACTGAAATTAAATATATAGATAAAGTTAAGTATGATTCTATTTATTTAAAGGATAGTGTTTATATTATACAGAAAGGAGATACTATATATAATAATAAAGTAGCTTACAGATATAAATATAAATACTTGAAAGATACTATAATAGTTAATGAGACTGATACTATAATTAAATTACAGAAAGTAACAGAAATTAAAGTAAAAAATCAATTAAATGTAGTACAGAAAATATTAATGTATATAGGTTTATTCTCTTTATTAATGTTCATAATTATTATATATAAGCATTTTAAGAAATGATAGACTTACTTATTAATGGGGGAATAGCTATTGTTACAAGTATAGTTACTTGGATATTAGCTAGAAGGAAATATAATGTAGAAGTAGATGGTAATGAATTAAATAATATACAAAAACAGTTAGACATATATAAAGAGATAGTTGAAGATACTAGAAAGCAATTAAATCTTATTATAGAGTTAAGAGAAAATGATAGAACTACTATACATAAATTGCAGGCTACAGTAGACTCTTTATATCCTTTAGCTTGTCAAATTAAGATATGTGATAAAAGGTCTAGATTAACAGAAAAACAACTTAATAAATTATCAGAAAATGGAGATACTAATAAAAAGGATAGCTAAGAAATCTACATATACTATAGGTAAACTTTATGTTGATAATGAATATTTCTGTGACACATTAGAAGATAAAGATAGAGGTCTTAAAGATACTATGTCAGTAGAAGAAATACTTAAGATTAAAGTTAAGCATGAAACTGCTATACCTACTGGTAATTATAATGTAGATATAACTTATAGTCCTAGATTTAAAAAGCAATTACCTATAGTACTTAATGTTAAAGGTTTTGATGGTATAAGATTTCATAGTGGTAATACAGACAAGGATTCTTCTGGCTGTGTTTTACTCGGAGAAAATAAAGTAATAGGTAAGGTAATTAATAGTAGAGTTACTTGTGAGAAGTTCATCTCTCTTCTTACAGGAGCCAAGAATAAGCAGGAAAAAATTACCTTAAAAATAAAATAATAATTAAAATTATATAGAACTTATAATTATTTTTGTTATAAGTTTTTATATATGTTAAATATATATTATCTTTGCAGAGAAATTTAACTAATGGAGAAAAATAATATGGAAGAATTAGATTTGGATAATATTTTAAGTGGTGATGAAATTGCCACTTTATTTGAGGAACCTCCTAAGAAAGAACCTAAAGAGGAACCTAAAGAAGAAAAGAAAGAAGAAACTACTGATTTTGATGAAGACAATCCATTTGGAACTTCACAAAAAGAGAGCGTAGGTAGTGAAGATGAAGATATACAAGGAAAGGGAGATACTGACGATAAGGGTATCAGTTCTTCTCCTAAAAACAAAAACTTCTACTCTTCCATTACTGATGCACTTGTTGTAGATGGTATCTTCCCTGACCTTGATAAAGAAACAATCCAAAATGTAAAGACACCTGAAGATTTTCAGAAGATTATTGAAGAACAGATTAATGCTAGATTTACAGAAAAAGAAAAGAGAATTAATGAAGCTCTTAACAATAAAGTAGAACCTAGTGTAGTTCAGCAATATGAAAGTACTATTGATTATCTTAATAATATTAATGATGATTCCTTAAGTGCTGAAGATGAAGAAGGTGAAAACCTTAGAAGACAACTTATTTATAATGATTATCTTAATAGAGGTTTTAGTAAAACTAGAGCTGAAAAGATGGTTAATGATGCCATTGAAAATGGTACAGATATAGATGATGCTAAGGATGCTTTACAAGGAGTTAAGGATTTCTATAATAACAAGTATAAGGAGATACTTGATAGTGCAAAGGAAAATGAGAAGAAGCTTGCAGAAGAAAGAACTAAACAATCTGAAAACCTTAAGAAATCTATCATGGAAGACAAGAATCTTTATGGTGATGTAGATATAGATAAAGCTACTAGAGCTAAAATCTATGACTTTATTACTAAGCCAGTACATAAAGATTCTAATGGTAATTATATGACTGCTTTACAGAAGTATCAGTCAGAGAATACTATTGAGGCTATGAAGAACTTTGCTATTTGCTATACATTAACAAATGGCTTTAAAGATTGGAGTAAGTTAGGAAGTAAGCAAGCTAAAAAAGAGGTAAAGAAAGGTTTAGCTAACCTTGAAAAAGTAATTAATTCTACATCTAGAAATAATGATGGCTCTCTTGGGTTTGTAAGTTTTGATGAGAGTTCTTACTTAGGTCAAGGTATGCAGCTAGACATTTAATATATGATTATTAATGTTTAAATTTATATAAATATGTCTGGAAAATTAAGTAGATTTCAGATGCGACCATTCACAACTTGGAATGGTGTAATGAAAGAAAACTCTCTTGCAGCTATGGGTCTTTTAGCTCCACAGAAGTTATCAAGCTTCATGGTGCAACTCTTAGCTTTTAAAAATGGTAAAACTCTTGATACATTCTTATCACAGTTTCCAACTTTAGAATTAGAAAATGACCAAGAAATTACTTGGGATGTTATTGGTAGTGACCGTAGAAATGTAGCCCTTGTTAGAGCTTTAGATGAGAATAAAACTCCTATTACAGCAGAAGGTGCTAATGTTGGTGCTAATGGTGCTCCTTTTTATCTTGAGTTTAATGAGGCTTATTTCTTCCTTGGTGAAGTAATCTTTGGTGAGCTTAATGAACTTTATCAGATTAGAATTATTGCTGAACCTGTAGAGTCTGGTAGTAATTATCTTTATAAGGTACAGACTTATGGTCACAATAATGGTGGTATTCCTAGAGAAAGACTTCAAACTGGTGAAAGATTCTCAACTGAGTATGCTCCAGTAAGTAGAGAATTCTCAAGAGGTGTTGGTGGTATAAATGGTTCTCTTCCAACTAGTATGAGAAATGAGTGGACTACTATTAGAATTAAGCATAAAGTGCCTGGCAATAGACTTGACCAAAAGCTTGCTGTAGGTGTTCCTGTAATTCAGAAGACTGAAAGTGGTTATACTCATACTACAGTTAATAAGTGGATTCACTTAGAAGACTTGAAGCTTGAAGAGAAGTTCCAAATGTATAAGAACAATGCTATGATGTTTGGTACCTCTACTAGACTTAATGATGGTACTTATAATAACTATGATTTTGGTGGTGCAGTTATTAAGGCAGGTAGTGGTTTAAGAGAACAAATGGAAGCAGGTAATGTGATTTATTATAATCACTTTAGTATTAAACTTCTTGTTGATGCCCTTGGTTCTATTAGTGCAGGTAAACTTGGTTTTAATAATAGAATGTTTATCCTTAAAACTGGTGAAGCTGGTGCTATTCAGTTCCATGAGGAAGTACTTAAAGATGGTAGTGGTTGGCAGCAAATTGTACTTGATAATAGTTCAGTAAATGCTGTAGCTAAGACTACTTCTCAAATGCATACTAATGCACTTAAAGCTGGTTTCCAATTCACTGAATTCCTTGCACCTAATGGTATTCATATTAAGGTAGAAGTAGATGATAGCTATGATGATACTGTAAGAAATAAAATCAAGATGCCTGGCTCTACTTATGTAGCAGAGTCTTATAGATATGACATCTTTGATATTGGTAATGTTGAGGAACCAAACATTCAGAAGATTAGAATTAAGGGTAGACCAGAGACTAGAAGCTATATTCCTGGAATCCGTCAAAATGCAATAAATTATAAATTTAGGGCGGCGGCTTAACTTAGTAATAAGTTAATGAAAATGTGCTAAATTGCTGGAACATCTTTAGAGATTTCAGTGCTAGTTTTTAATTAATCTCAAACATTTAATTATGGAGAATAAAGTAAAAGAAATATGGAAAACGATTCCTAATTTTGAAAAAGATACAGAAGTAAGTAATTTAGGAAATGTTAGAAGAATAGATTCTAAAACAGGTGAGTATATTAAACGTTCTATTCATAAAGATAAAGATGGATATTTACACGTTTGTTTAAAGAAATTAAGTAATAATAGATATACTCATCAAGGTATTCATAGATTAGTAGCAATGGCTTTTATACCTAATCCTGATAATAAGCCTTGTGTTAATCATATTGATAGTGATATAACAAACAATAAAGTAGATAATTTAGAGTGGGTAACACCTAAAGAAAATGTACATCATTCTTATTTATATGGTAAAAGAGTAAAGCTTAAAAGTGTACAAAAAGAAACTACTTTAACTGATTTTCAAGTATCACAAATTACAACTTTAAGAACTATTTATACTGTAAATCAAATTTCTAAATTATTTAATTGTAAATATACTACTTTAAAGAATATAATTAGAAAACAGAAAAAATCTGAAATATTAGACAATCAGCAACCAAGCCTCTATACATCTATATATAAAGATGTGGAGGAAGGCTCAACGACTAAAGAGCACACACCTAATTTAGGTGATGATATAGTCTGAACTCTATAGAGATATAGAGCTTGCTAAATGCAAGATTACAATAGTAATAAACATAATTGAACCCATTTACAGGACAATATTCAGTTGATTATGCTTCTACTGATGAAGATAGTACAGAGGTACACAAGATGGATACCTTTGGTGTTATTATCAAAGACCCTACAAGAGTAATGTCACTTATCCCTGATATTTTATCAGCATAAGTATAAATAGAAAGGAAGGATTTAAGGATAACATTCTTATCCTTCCTTTTATTTTTAAATTAAAAAGAGAAGAATAAATATGGAAGAAATTTTAGATGATTTGGAATTACCAACAAAGGTAATCCCTGTAGAGAATAAAGAAAAGAAAGTAACTAAACAAAAGAAAGTTAAAAGGGTGATTGAAGAAGATAATGATGAATTAGTATCTTGTCTTAGAAATGAGAAAATTATTGTAAGATATATTCCTAAGATGGGAGGTCTTTGGGCTAATACTACTAATCCTAGACATGTATTATCTGGTGGTATGGCAGATACTTCTTTTAAAACTTATGTAGTACCTAAACTTGCATCTAGTGGTGTTTATGTTAATGTACTTACTAATAAGGAAAAGGAATTCCTTGAGAGTTATATGGGTCTTGAAGATGGTGATTTAAGTATATACAATAGACATAATAACTTCTGGGATAGTGGTAATCCTCAAGGTATTAATAAAGTAACTCTTTATAAGAGAGATAATTATTTTGACCTTAGTATTGTAGATGATTATATCAAATATAAGATTCTATTGGCTAATAAGAATTTTATCTGTCCTTCCTTAAAGGAACTAGAAGATAGACCTAAAGCTACTTATCAGTTTGTAATTATTGAAGAAGGTGCAGAAGCTAAGAAACTTAGTGGTAATGTATCAGCTACAATGCAGTGCTATAAAGAATTTGGTAAGATGGAAGATGATAATGATACTATGAGAGTAGTCATTGAACTTCTTACTATGAGACCACTTGATGTAAATACTAAGAGTGAGTTCTTGAAGAATAAGATTAATGAACTTATTCAAGCTAATCCTAAGACATTCTTAAATATAGTTACTGATGAATATTTAAGTTCTAAGGTTCTTATTAAGAAGTCTATTGAAGCAGGTAATATTTATCTTAAAGGTAATTATCATTATCTTACAGAAAATAATATTCCTCTTTGTAGTAATAATGAAGAACCTACATTAAATAATGCAGCTAGATTCCTTAATCTTCCTAAGAATCAAACTACTAAGTTGATGCTTGAAGGAAAGCTAAAGGAAGATTAATATATAATAGTCATATATTTTATATGACTAATTTTAATTAAATATAAAACAATATGACTAATTTAGAGTTTTCAAATCAATTTGAAGTACTTTATAATAATATAACTTCAAACCAAGCTCCAGGTCTTGATAACTATGAAAAAAGTGTATTTTTAACTAAGGCTCAAGATGAAATAATTAAGTCTTATTTTGACCCTAGAACAAATAAGCCTCAAGAAGGTTTTGATGGCTCAGAAAAGAGACAGATAGATTTCTCTATGATTCTTAGAACTAAGACTTACGAAAGTTCTAACTTCACAGCAGCTACATTTGATATTCATCCTAATACTAAGAAAATATCATTAGATACAGATATTATGATGTTTATCAATGAGTTTGCTGATGTTACTAGACCTAATAATACTGGTACAGGAACAGTGAGACTTACTGTTATTCCTTTAGATTATAAAGAGTATAGCAGACTTATGTATAAGCCTTTCAAGAGACCTTTGTTATATCAAGCTTGGAGAATCCTTGATAATAGTAATAAAAAGAATTCTGTAGAGATTATTGTTGGTCCAGATGATGTTTTAACTAAGTACTCTATCAGATATATTAAGAAACCTACACCTATAGTTTTAGGTAATATTGAAGGACTTTCCATTGAAGGTAAGAGTACTAATACTGAATGTGAATTAGACCCTATTCTCCATCAGGAAATTCTTCAAAGAGCAGTGGAACTTGCTAAAATAGCAATGGAAGGTACTGCTGCTTCTCATATTCAAGGAGGTAATCAGAGTGGTACAGATAAAGGTTATAATATTCAACAAACTAATAGATAATGAATGTACAAGAATTAAGTAATCTATTTGATACTTTATTACAACCATATATAACTAAAGACAACTTTGGTAAACAGAATACTCTAGCTTTTGATGAATATGAAAAATCTATATTTCTGACTAAAGCTCAAGAACAGATAGTTCTAGAGCTTTATCAGGAATTAGAACAATCAGAAGAAGTTAGAAAATACTTAAGTAATCTTATTAAAACAGATAACTATGCTCCTGTAGAAGAGCAGGATGAAACTCTAATAAATAACAATTTCAAATCATATAAAGTAGAAATAAGTAATGATATATTATTTATGATATATGAACAATGTACTTTAAGTGATGAGAATAACTGTATTAATAATAAGATAGTATCAGTAGTTCCTACTATACATGATGATTTAGATAAAGTACTAAAGAATCCTTTTAAATCTCCTAATAGTAGAAAGGTAATTAGATTAGATTTTGATAATAAAATAGAACTTATATCAAAGTATAATATATCTAATTATAAGGTAAGGTATTTAAAGAAACCTAATCCTATTATACTAGTAGCATTAGAAGATAATTTAAGTATCAATAATGGTGATACAAAAGTATCAAATGGTGAAACTAATCCTATATTACATGAAAGGATAGTTCAAAGAGCAGTACAATTAGCTGTTCAAAGTAAAGTAAAAAGTAATAACGCATAATTAATTATGCATATGTTTAATTAAATATTTAATAATATGTTTATTGGTTCAGATAATCAATTTAGAAACTTATATGTAATGAAGACATATAAGGCTAGTGAATCTGCTCTTGCAGCAGTAGGTGATACAACTCTTAAAGTAGATACTGCTAAGAATTCTATGTATCTTGTTTATAAAGATACAGAAGATAATCTTACCAGTGATATTATTGACCTTAAGAATCTCCTTTATGTTAAGTCTACTAAGGCTGCTGATATGGCTAGAAAGCTTAATTCTCAGTCAGTGACTCTTAATGAAGACCCTATTAGTGGTCAAGATTATGTACTTAATGTTGAGGTAAGAAACTTTGTAGCTCTTGGTGATGATTCTACTCATATTAAGTTTGGTGCAGTTCATGCAGTAAAAGATATGACTAAATCAGATTTTTATAAGGCTATGGCAGTTAATCTTGCTAAGAATCTCAGTAGAGAGCCTTCGCCTATTCTTAATGTGTCTCTTAATAAATATAATAGTACTGGTACTACAAATACTAAGGTAGCAATACTTGTTAATGGTAAGATACAAAATCTTGCTGCTCTTACATCTACAGAAACTTATACTAGTATTATTATTGATGAGGTTGAACAGCCTTGGAGAAGAGGTGTAGCTCAAGTAGAACCTGTTAATTTCAATACTACTTGTGGTACAGTTCTTGTTGATGGTAATGATGTAATCTGGGGTACTGTAGAAAAAGAGGAAGGTGACCCTATTAACAATGGTAAGCAAATTGCAGATATGGAGTGGTTCTATCATGGTACTAGAGGTGATATTTATAGAGAAGCTACATATCCTGATAACTTTGACTTTAAGCCACTTGTTGATGAGACTAAGGCTTATAGTACATTAGATATTCATTTTGCTTATGTTGGTCCAGGTGTAGAGGTAGCTAAATCTGAGAGAACTATTACAGTAGTTTGTGCAGATGCAGCAGAACTTAACAAGCTTATTACAGCAATTAAAACTGCTACAGGTGTGGATGCTGGTGCAGTATCATAATATATAGGGTAGGAGTTTATTCCTACCCTTTATTGTTTCATTTAATTATTTATAATATGATAAGATTTAATGAACTTAAAATTGAAGATAACTACATAATTATTGATGTACAAATTGAAGAAGATGAATACTTTAAAGATATGTATATTGATAGTATAGTTATTGATACTCAAGATACATTCATAGCTAATGGTCCTAGTAATAAGGCTATATATACTAAGACATTTAATTCTGAAGAAGATACTTCTTATGAAAATAATCCTTGTATTACTACAAAAATGGAAGAGAATGTTTTCTTCTCAAACAATAATAGAGTTAGAATATATATAAGTGCTAAAGAATTAAACGTAGATATACATAAAACTATGTTCTTTGTATATGCTATAGCAGGAGGAACACCAGCAGCAGATACTCCATGTAGATGGGATGAAAATAAAGCTTTACATACATTAGTAGATGTACAATTACTTTATAATACTATGATACAATATGTAAAGGAATTAGGAAAAGAATGTAGTACACCTGATAACTTTATTAATGCCATTCTTCAATTTAATGCTATAGATTTAGCTTTAAAAACTAATCAATATCCTTTAGCTATAGAATTATGGAAGAGATTTTATAGTGATGTAGAATCTAATGCAGTATTACCTAATTGTGGATGTAATGGAAGACTTTAATTTAATTACAGTAGATACTTTAAATAAGTACTTTGACATATTATCTAAGGCAGGATATGTTAAGAATAAAGAAGTAAATAAAGTAATTATTCTTACATTCCTATCTAGATTATTGAATGACTTCTCTGAATATATAACAGAAGAAGATTATAATGATATTATTAAATCTGTTTATTGTCTTAGTGATTGCTTAATAAGATTACCTAGATATAAGATATATAAAGATGGTCTTATTCACCATAAATATTATGATGGTCTTGAATTAAGAATTACAGAAGATGAATTAAATAGGTTTACTGAAAACAATAAAACTAGAATACTATAACAATATTAATTAAAATCTTGGTGTATAAGATATTATTTTGTATCTTTGCATCAAGATTTTTATTTTATAATATTATGAAAG
>ENA-ORLY01000153-ORLY01000153.1-human-gut-metagenome-genome-assembly--contig:-NODE-153-length-100835-cov-23.284037_pt1 | contig 100835 bp, 66 predicted proteins | sample MGYA00243071_ERZ508832 | MGnify/ENA primary metagenome ERZ508832 (study PRJEB26277, sample SAMN04329777) | human gut metagenome | biome: human-associated habitat | host: Homo sapiens | place: USA... | reverse complement strand
CCGCCTGGGGCTCGAACCCAGGACCCCAACATTAAAAGTGTTGTGCTCTACCTGCTGAGCTAGCGAATCAAACCTGTATCGCATTCATTTCCTGATTGCGAGTGCAAAGGTAGGTGTTTATTTTTAATCTGCCAAATGTTTTAGAAGAAAATGTGAAAATAATCTTTTGTTTAATTTTTAATATGTTGATTATCTGCGTGTTAATCGGAAAAGTTTTTTGAAAAGAATATTTAAGAACATACTTAATAATCGTCAAAAGCCTGGAAAGGTTTGTAAGATTCTTGTTTTTTTACTTACTTTTGGCAAAGTATTTGTATGATTTTAAATTGAATAGAAACACATAAAGTATAATTATATGTATTGGATTTTATTTATTGGCATTGCACTCATCAGTTATTTAGTACAGTCGAATTTGCAGAGTAAGTTTGATAAATACTCTCGCATGGCATTGAGCAATGGTATGACGGGTAGGGAGATTGCAGAAAAAATGTTGCGTGATAACGGTATTTACGATGTGAAAGTAACCAGCACTCCCGGAATGTTGACAGACCATTATAATCCGACAAATAAAACTGTCAATCTGAGTGAAGGAGTTTATAATACATGTAGCGTGGCTGCTGCGGCAGTTGCTGCGCACGAATGTGGACATGCTGTTCAGCACGCCAGAGCATATGCTCCCTTGCAGATGCGTTCGGCTTTAGTTCCGGTTGTTCAGTTCTCCTCTTCTATCGTACAGTGGGTACTGCTGGCCGGTATGTTTATGATTAATACTTTTCCGCAGTTGCTGCTGATTGGTATCTGTCTGTTTGCTATGACTACCTTATTTAGTTTTATTACGTTACCGGTAGAAATAGACGCCAGCCGTCGTGCTTTGGTATGGTTAAGCAGGGCAGGGGTAACAAATATGTCGAATCATCGTCAGGCACAGGATGCGTTGAAGTCGGCTGCATATACATACGTTGTTGCTGCATTGAGTTCACTGGCTACCTTGGTTTATTACATTATGATATTTACCAACCGCCGCGACTGATAACAGCAGTTTAATAATATAAAGCAGGCGCAGAAGTATGTAGGCCTACTACGGTTGACATGCTTTTGCGCTTTTTTATTGTCTGTATTAGGAAATATCTTCTTATGTATCAGCTTTCAAATTCAAATATTTCATGTATTTTTGCAACGAAATAAATAAACTTTGATTCATTATGGCAACAAAACCAGGTATACCAAAAGGAACAAGAGATTTTTCGCCTGTTGAAATGGCGAAACGTAACTATATATTCAATACCATTCGCGAAGTATTCTATTTGTATGGATTTCAGCAGATAGAAACCCCTTCTATGGAAAGCCTGTCTACCCTGATGGGAAAGTATGGTGAGGAAGGAGATAAATTGTTGTTCAAGATACAGAATTCCGGAGATTATTTTTCAGGACTTACTGATGAAGAGTTGTTAAGCCGTAATGCAGCCAAGCTGGCAAGTAAGTTCTGTGAAAAAGGTTTGCGCTATGACTTGACAGTACCTTTTGCCCGTTATGTGGTGATGCACCGTGATGAAATAAGCTTTCCTTTCAAGCGTTTTCAGATACAGCCCGTATGGCGTGCCGACCGTCCTCAGAAAGGCCGTTATCGTGAATTTTATCAGTGCGATGCCGATGTCGTAGGCAGCAATTCGTTGCTTAATGAAGTAGAGCTGGTACAGATGATTGACGCAGTATTCAGCAAGTTCGGTATCCGGGTGTCTATTAAGATTAATAATCGTAAGATCCTGACAGGTATTGCAGAAATCATCGGTGAAGCTGATAAGATTGTCGATATCACCGTAGCTATTGATAAGCTTGATAAGATTGGTCTGGAAAATGTCAATGCCGAACTGGCTTCGAAAGGCATTCCGCAGGAAGCTATCGACAAGTTGCAGCCAATTATCTTGTTAAGCGGTTCGAACGAAGAAAAGCTTGAAACACTGAAGTCTGTGCTTGCTGCCAGCGAAACAGGCTTGAAGGGAGTAGAAGAAAGTGAATTCATTTTGAAAACAATCTCTACACTTGGAATCAAGTCGGAAGTTGAACTGGATTTGACTTTGGCACGTGGACTGAACTATTATACTGGAGCTATTTTTGAAGTTAAGGCGCTCGATGTGCAGATTGGTAGTATCAGTGGCGGTGGACGATATGACAACTTGACAGGTGTGTTCGGCATGGAAGGTATGTCGGGAGTGGGTATCTCTTTCGGGGCCGACCGTATATACGATGTGTTGAATCAGCTTGATTTGTATCCGGAAGATGCATCATTCGGTACTCAGCTTTTGCTTGTCAACTTTGGAGAAGCAGAAGCAGCGTATGTACTTCCAGTATTAGCAAAGGTACGTGCAGCTGGTATTCGTGCTGAAATTTATCCTGACAGTGCGAAAATGAAGAAGCAGATGAGTTATGCAAATGCGAAGGCTATTCCGTTTGTTGCTATAGTGGGAGAGAATGAAATGAACGAAGGCAAGGTCATGCTGAAAAACATGGCTACTGGCGAACAGAACTTGCTGGCTCCCGAAGAATTGATCGCTGCTATACGCTGATAGAAAGAAAATTTTTATTTGTTATTTCTCACCCCCTTCACATGCTTAATGCAATGTGAAGGGGGTGAATTGTATATATATATCGAGTATTCAAGCAAACCAAATCATAGGCTGAATTTATCTGGAAAAGTGATTTCTATATGTGCATTAAATAATCAGCTTGTTTGCCGGAATTTATCCTGATGTTTTTTTTTATTTTGTACAAAGAAATAAAAAATATCATCATGTTTTTACTAAAAGAAGCTGATAAATTTTGAAGGGTAAATGAATATTCTTGATTAGATCTTATTTTAAACTATAAATTGGAATTTTCCTCCAGTAAGATATTTCAGTAATACAAACGTAATTGGCTTGTAAGTAAATCATCAAAAGGATGCAATCGGCACGAAATATCACCGCTCTATTTTTGCATCAGAAAAAATTAGTAGCGAAGGATGATTAAAACTAACAAGATGTTTCTTACAGCTTCGGCGATGATTCTAAGTGTCAGTGCCCAGGCTTTTACTTTAAAAGGCGTGGTTGTTGATAACTCAACGAAAGAGCCGCTTATCGGAGCAACTGTTCAAGTAGGTGGAACCACGACAGGAGTTATTACTGATATCGACGGACGGTTCGAAATTAAAGATATAAAAGGTAAAACATGTACGCTGATTGTACAGTATGTTTCTTATAAGACGCAGGAAATTGTTGTAGAAAAAGGACAGAAGGATGACCTGGTTATAGCACTTGCTTCCGATAATCAGCAGCTTGATGAGGTTACGGTGGTAGCTAAAAAAAATCTGGAGAATGAACGTTCGTTGATGATGGAGCGTCAGAAGTCGAGTGTAGCTATCGAAAATATCGGGGCGAAGGAAATGAGTACAAAGGGAATTTCCAATGTAGAAGAAGGTGTGAAGAAGATTACCGGTATGTCGGTTGCTTCGGCTGGACAAATCATAGTACGCGGACTGGGTGACCGTTACAGCACGACGACATTGAACGGGTTGCCTATTGCTTCTCCCAATCCTGATCACAAGTTGATACCGCTTGACTTGTTCCCATCTTCTACCGTGAAGAATATTACCGTAAGTAAAGTCTATGAGGCTAATTCGTTTGCCGATTATTCAGGCGCACATATCGACATAGGTACAAAAGAGCAGACTGGTGAAGATTTTTTCAGCCTTTCGTTTAATACCGGGGGCAAGTTCAATACTTTAGGAAAAGATACTTATCAGATGGATCGTGATGGAACTTTGTTTAAAACTCCGTCACTTGACAATAAGTTACGTGATATGTCGCTAGTGGATTTTGAGGAATATGCCGGAAAAAACCAGTTGTTCAATACCAGTTTTGATGTATCTCGCAGTAAGTCTTTACCTGAATTTGGTGGAAACGTAGGATTTGGAAAGAATTTTGATATAAACGGGAATACTCTTAGCTTGCTGGCTTCAATGGGGGTAAGCAATGAACAGCAAACGATGCTTGATGCCAGTGTACGTACGCTGGAGGCTACCGGAACCACATTGAATGATTTCAGTTATGACAGTTATTCCAGTGAACTGAAGATTGCCGGATTAGGTAGTCTGGGATATAGTTTCCGCAAGCAAGACCAGTTAAATTATACTTTTTTCTATGCCCGTAATGCGATAGACAATTATATGCTTCGTGAAGGATATGATTATGAAGATCATAACTTGATTGGAAGCAATAACGTAACGCATGTCTATACACTGCAAAACCATCAGTTGGGTGGAAAACACTTTTTCGGTGACAAATGGAGTATGAACTGGAGTGGTTCGTATAGCAAGACTTCGAGTGATGAACCCGACCGCCGGCAGATTATGTTTATCAGAGAAGGTAGTGAAATCAATTTGTTTAAGCTGAACCGTCAGGAAACCATGCGTTATTTTGGTGTACTTGATGAAAAAGAATGGGTAGGCAATCTGTCGGGTGACTATAAATTTGGAAACCAGAACAAGTTGCAGGCTGGATTTACTTACAAGGACAAGACACGCGACTATAGCTCAACTCGCTTTTACTATAATTTGAATAAGTTGAATCCGGTGATTGGAGGTGAAGAGGATATTTATACACCTTCCGGTTTCCTGAATCAGGAAGCTATAGAAAGTGGACTTGTTTCCATCTCACGCTCTCAGCAGCCCAAAGATAGTTATACAGCTGGAAATAAAATTTATGCAGGATATATTTTAGCTGATATTTATCCGGTAGAAGCTCTATTGGTGAATGTGGGAGTACGCTATGAAAGCAGTGAGCAGTGGGTGGATTATGCAGAAGACGGAGGAAAGTTACAGCGCCGTGACTTAAACAGTAACGATTTGTTCCCTGCCATGAACTTACGTTATCAGCTGGATAAAAGAAACAGTCTTCGTTTTTCATTCTCGCGTACAGTGACGCGTCCTTCATTTATTGAAATGGCTCCTTTCCTTTATCAGGAATCGTATGGTTCGGCACAGATCCGAGGTAATGCAGATTTGAAGAACGGTTATAACTATAACCTTGATTTGCGTTATGAGTTCTTTGGAGAAAATGGTGACATGTTCTCGGCAACAGCTTATTATAAACATTTGGAAGACCCTATTGAGCAGATCCAGCAATTGTCGGGAGGAGCTACTATCCATTCGTTCCAGAATGCTAATAATGGTATGGCTGCCGGTCTGGAGGTTGAATTCCGTAAAGAACTGATACGTGATTTACGTTTGGGAGCCAATGCTTCGTTTATGTATACTGACGTAAAGCTTCCCGAAGGAGGAGCATATACCAATACTCAGCGTGCTTTGCAAGGAGCATCTCCTTATCTGGTAAATGCTGATATCACTTATACTCCGCGTCTGGACGATGTGAAACAGTTGAGCGCAGCTCTGGTCTATAACCTGCAAGGTCCTCGTATTCAGTCGGTCGGTATTTCCGGACTGGGAGATGTCAAGCAGCAGCCGGTACATACCATGAATTTTGTAAGTAGCTTTAAATTCAATGAAAAGGTTTCATTAAAACTACAGATAAACGACTTGCTCAACCAGCCTGTTATCTTCAAGCAGGAAGTTCCTTCTACAGGAGAAAAGGTCGAAGTTGAGCGTTTCAAACGTGGAAGCAGTTTTGAAATCGGTGTGACATATAACTTATAATCGAAATAAATTCTAAACAACTAACTTAAACAAAACATTTTGAGTATGAAAAAGAATTGGAAGTTTGCAACAATGGTATTGATAGCAGGTGTTTCTCTTTTTGCAACCTCTTGCAGTAGTGATGAAGATCCTGTCAATAATCCGGGTGATGGAGGTGAAGATTCCTATGTACTTGACAGCGATATTACCGAAAATGTAACGTTGGAAACTGGAAAAACTTATACACTCAACGGAGGTGTGCATGTAAAATCGGGAGCAACTCTTACTATTCAGCCGGGAGTTACTATCGTTGCACAGCATGATGAAACAGTAGATTATATTCTTATCGAACAGGGAGCTAAGATTGATGCGCAGGGTACTGCTGCACAGCCTATTGTCATGACTTCTGAAAAGAAAGAAGCAGGAGCTTGGGGAGGTTTGCATATCTGCGGTTATGCTCATACAAATAATGGATCGGGAAAATCAGAAATAGGTAATGCACCTTATGGAGGAAACAATGATGCTGACAACTCTGGTACATTGAAATATATCCGTTTGGAATATACCGGATATGCTTTTGATGAAGAACATGAAGCAAACGGAGTTTCTTTCTATGGTGTTGGTAATGGAACTACTGTAGAACATTTGCAGGCTTATCAGGGATCGGACGATGGATTTGAATTCTTTGGAGGTTCTGTCAATGTAAAATATATGGTTGTGACAAGCTGTAGTGACGACTCTTTCGACTGGACTGAAGGATGGAACGGGAAAGCACAGTTCCTGGTTGCTTATCAGGAAGGTGAATCTTCACTGGGATATGCTTGCGACTGCCTGATGGAATGTGACAATAATGGTACTAACAATGCGGCAACTCCGGTTGCACATCCGACAATTGCCAATGCTACTTTGATTGGAAACTGTGGAGATGCTCAGGGAGTACGCTTGCGTGCCGGTACTCAGGTAGAACTTTACAATACAATCATAACAGGCAAAGGCAAACCGCTGACAGTGGCAACAAATGAAACAGAGAATGCTTTAAAAGATGGTACTTCAAAACTGGAGTATGTTGCTATCAGTGGTGAATTGTCATCTAAGCAGGGAATCTATACAAATGTAGATTTTGCTCAGGCTGCTGGCAATCTGACTAATCAGGAATTCTCATGGACAGGCAAATATGTAGGTACTCTTGACGGAGGAAAAGATTTGTCTGCCGACAGCTTCTTTACTAAAACCGACTATAAAGGTGCTGTAAAGAGCGGTGACGACTGGACTTCTGGTTGGACACTATAATATCAAGTCTTGCCAAGAGGCATACGAACTTCTGCTTTTTATCCGGAACCGGTTGCTGATGCTCGGTTCCGGATTCTTTTTTATAGGCTATTCGTTTTCATCCCTATCTTCATCCTGACTGATCAGGCGTGAAGATAGTTTCTTTTTAGGGGTAATTCCCAGTTCTTTCAGTATTTCTGCCTGGCGGATCACATTTCCTTTTCCTGCCGATAATTGTCCGAGTGCAGTATCGTAAGCTGCTGAGGCGGTCTTTAAAGTTTCACCTATACGTTCGAATGTTTCGGTAAAACTTGCTAATTTTTCGTATAAGGCAGTACCTCTTTTTACTATTTCCCGGGTGTTTTTTTCCTGATATTCTCGTTTCCACAGATCGAGTGCCAGCCTGAGTGCTGCTATCAAGTTGGTAGGACTCATCAGGACAACCTTTTTCTTGTAGGCATAGTTCCAGAGATTCGGATCTGTTTGCAGGGCCAGTACATAGGCAGGCTCGTTAGGAATGAACATCATTACAAAATCGAGCGAGGAGATATTATATTTGGAGTAATCTTTCTGACTTAGTTCATCGATATGAGCTTTTACAGAGGATAAATGAGCTTTCAGGTATTGTTCCTGTTCGCTACGTTCAGAGCAGTTTACATAATTGGCATAGGCTGTGAGTGAAACCTTTGAGTCGATGATTACCTGGCGGTTGTCGGGGTACTTTACCAGAACATCCGGTTGCAGGCGTTGGCCGTTTTCGTTACGTAAAGGTTCTCCATGCTCATCTTTTAAAAATTCCTGGCGGAAATATTCTTCTCCTTCCCGCAGTCCGGAATTTTCGAGAATTGATTCCAATATCATTTCGCCCCAGTTCCCTTGTGTTTTGGAATCACCTTTCAGCGCACGGGTCAAGTTATTGGCTTCGTCACTGATTTGTTTGTTCAGTTGTACCAGTTCCTTAATTTTGTCTTCCAGTGAAAAACGCTGCTTCGATTCTTTGTCGTACACTTCAGCTACCTGATGTTTGAATTCGTTCAGATTTTCTCTGAAAGGCTTTAATAAGTTGCTGAGATTTTCGGCACTTAGTTTATTGAATGATTCTGCCTTCTGCTGAAATATTTTGTTGGCGATGTTTTCAAATTCCATATTGAACTGACGGCGTAATTCTGCTACTTCTTGCTTTTGTGCATCCAGCTTTTCTTGCCACATCTGTTTTTCTACCTGTTGCAGCTCTTCTACATGTTTCTGCTGCAATTTCATCTGTGTTTGTAATGCCGATACTTTACGTGATGCCAACAGATATCCCAAAGTGATTCCGGCAGCCAGTCCTATTAATAAAAATATGATTTCCATTATTCTTCCTTATTTTTTATTCTGCTTGTTACCTTATATAATTATAAAATTTTTCTCCGTAAACACTTTTACCAAGATTTTTGTCAGGGGCTTTGGGCTTTGCTTGTGCATGCATAATCCCCTTTGCGAAGTTAGGAAAAAACCGGAAACCCTAAAAAAGATTAGAAACTTATCCATTATCTTCTTTAAAAAGAGTGATAACTGATTTATTTCTTATATGTTTGCATCGTCATTTGTTCATATATTTAATGGTAACTTTAATCATTTGTGAAGCACGCCAAATTTATTACCCTAACTGTTGGAATGTTTTTTGCTCTTTCTTCATTTGGAAATACTTCTGAAGATCCGTTGAATATTGTACAGAAAAGTATTTTGGAAGATCCTCTTATGGAACAAGTAAGCCGGATAGCTCATCATACAGTATCGACTGGTCTTAATGCTGGGGATGGATACGGTGAAGTATGGATACGTGATTTCAACACTTTTATACAAGTAGCCATGGATGTCATGCCTGACCAGCAAGTTCAGGAATGTCTGAACACTTTTTTCATTTTCAGGGAGAAGGTGGTGACATTGTAGACGGATATATGGATATCCGTAAAGCTAATTTGAACGATCCGGAGGGCTACCGTTATCGTCTGTCTGAAACCTGTCCACAGTATGCTGCTCATAAAAATACAGTAGAAACCGATCATGAAACGTCATTGGTACAGGCTGTTTATCAATATGTAAAAAAGAGCCAAACACAGCATATCTGCAAACTGTAATTAACGGAAAAACGGTAGAACAGCGTATGGATGAGGCTCTGCAATACCTCATGAATGAAAAATTCAACAAACAATATGGGTTAATTACAGGAGCTACTACCGCCGACTGGGGAGATGTACAGTCTGAGCACCCTTGGGGGGAGCGATTGATGAGAATACGCATTACACCATTGATATTTACGACAATGCCATGCTGGTGCTGGCCATTGACAACTTTAAGGAAATTGCGGTAAACAAGGCATATGGAGAGAAATGGAAGAGTGTAAAAAACAACTGATAACCAATATCCGCAAACATTTATGGGACAGCCAGCGTCAGAAGTTTATTCCACACATCTATCTGAATGGTTCTCCTTTCCCTGAAACATTTGATGAAAATCAGGTGTATTATCATGGTGGCACAGCAGTTGCCATTTTGGCCGGTCTGCTTACAAAAGAAGAAATAGCACATGCCAATCAGCGTATGTTGGAAAATGTAGAAAAAGCACATGCCCAGACTATCGGCCTGACTATGTATCCGACTTATCCGACAGGCAGTTTTCAGAATGTAGGAATGCATCCCTACGGTTATCAGAATGTAGGAGACTGGACATGGTTTGGTGCCAGAATGATTTGGGGACTGACAGAAAATGGTTTTATAAAGGAAGCTTATGAAGAGCTGAAACCAATGCTGGAAAGAGTGGTAGAGAACAAAGGGTTCAATGAGTGGTACACTCCGGCAGGAGAACCAAAAGGTTCAGGCACTTTCCGTGGTGAGGCTGGTGTTTTGTGCAGAGCCATCGAAGGTTTGCAGAAATGGGCAGAAAACTATCAATCTGTATCAGTTGAAGAAGCCCAGGGAGGAATGATATTATTCACTTTCGGACAATCAAATTCTGCCAATCATGGTGTTGGAAAATATCAACCGGAGCATCAGGTTTACAACTATTTCGAAGGTCGTCTTTATCCTTCTTCCGATCCACTGATTGGAGCGACTAGCTACGGAGCCGGCGTGTGGAATCGTTTGGCAGATAAACTGATCGATGAGAAAATAACGACGAAAGTCACTTTAGTTCCCATCGGTGTAGGAGGTGTAGAAATAGCAGCCTGGGCTAAGGGAGGCTATTTGTATGATAAACTGACCCAACCTATTGCCTAGTTGAAGGAACAAGGACTCATTCCCGACTATATCTTGTAGCATCAGGGAGAAACCGATAATATTAAGAATACTTCGAAAGAAGAATATATTCGTCAGTTTGAGACTATCCGCGAAGCTTTTAGAAGTCAGGGCATCGAAAGTCCTATTGGTATAGCTATTGCTTCTTATCATCCAGAATGTATAGATAGTGAAGATGGTAATGATTCTCAGATACGAGAGGCACAACAAGCTCTCTGCAAAAAATACAGCGATCTTTTCATCGGTCTGGATACCGATAAATTGAACAAAGCCCTTCATTGTCCCGACGGAGTACATTTTTCTCACATCGGTCTCGATGCGCATGCCAGACGGATGGGGCAAAGCCATAAAGAAAGTCAGATAAGTGTCAGCGCTGTCTGAGTATATGTCAGAAAATCGTGCCAGAATGTCAGTTTATGCTTTTGGCACGATTTTCGCTATTTATATAGCGTCCGGCAGAAAAGAAAAGCCATGGACAGTTTAATCAAGTATAAACAATAAAAAATATAAAGACTATGAACATTAAACCATTAGCAGACAGAGTCCTGATTCTTCCGGCTCCTGCAGAAGAAAAAACAATCGGCGGTATTATCATTCCTGATACAGCAAAAGAAAAACCATTGCAGGGTGAAGTTGTGGCAGTAGGAAATGGCACAAAGGATGAAGAAATGATATTGAAAGTTGGCGATACAGTATTATATGGAAAATATTCAGGTACTGAAATCGAACACGACGGAGTAAAATATCTGATGATGCGTCAGAGTGACGTTCTCGCAGTTTTGGGATAATTCATAAGTTGAACTTTTAAAACATTAAGATTATTATGGCAAAAGATATTCTCTTCAACATTGATGCTCGCGATCAGTTGAAAAAAGGTGTAGACGAATTGGCTAACGCTGTTAAAGTAACTCTCGGTCCGAAAGGTCGTAATGTTATTATCGAAAAGAAATTCGGTGCTCCTCATATTACAAAAGACGGTGTAACAGTTGCTAAGGAAGTAGAATTGAGCGATCCGTTCCAGAATACAGGTGCACAGTTGGTTAAATCTGTAGCTTCAAAGACTGGTGATGATGCAGGTGACGGTACTACAACTGCTACTGTATTGGCTCAGTCTATCGTGGGCGTTGGTTTGAAGAATGTTACAGCTGGTGCAAACCCGATGGATTTGAAACGTGGTATTGACAAGGCTGTTGCTAAAGTTGTAGAATCAATCAAAGCACAGGCTGAAACAGTAGGTGATAACTACGATAAGATTGAACAGGTTGCAGCTATTTCTGCAAACAATGATCCGGTTATCGGTAAACTGATTGCTGATGCAATGCGTAAGGTTTCTAAAGATGGTGTAATCACTATCGAAGAAGCAAAAGGTACTGATACTACTATCGGTGTAGTAGAAGGTATGCAGTTCGACCGTGGTTATTTGTCAGCTTACTTCGTAACTGATACAGAAAAGATGGAATGTGTGATGGAACACCCATACATCTTGATTTACGATAAGAAGATTTCTAACCTGAAAGATTTCTTGCCTATCCTTGAACCGGCAGTTCAGAGTGGACGTCCTTTGTTGGTTATTGCAGAAGATGTTGACAGTGAAGCATTGACAACATTGGTTGTAAACCGTCTGCGTGGTCAGTTGAAGATTTGTGCAGTGAAGGCTCCGGGCTTCGGCGACCGTCGTAAGGCTATGTTGGAAGATATTGCAGTATTGACTGGTGGTGTAGTTATCAGCGAAGAAAAAGGTTTGAAACTGGAACAGGCTACTATCGAAATGTTGGGTACTTGCGATAAGGTGACTGTTTCTAAGGAAAATACTACTATCGTAAACGGTGCTGGTCAGAAAGAGTTGATTCAGGAACGTATCAACCAGATTAAGGCTGAAATGAAGAATTCTACTTCTGACTATGATAAAGAAAAACTTCAGGAACGTCTGGCTAAATTGTCAGGTGGTGTAGCTGTTCTTTATGTAGGTGCTGCCAGCGAAGTAGAAATGAAAGAAAAGAAGGACCGTGTAGACGATGCGTTGTGTGCTACTCGTGCTGCTATCGAAGAAGGTATTGTACCGGGCGGTGGCGTAACTTACATCCGTGCTATTGACGCATTGGAAGGCATGAAGGGTGACAATGCAGATGAAACAACTGGTATCGAAATAATCAAGCGTGCTATTGAAGAGCCACTTCGTCAGATTGTAGCCAATGCCGGAAAAGAAGGAGCAGTGGTTGTACAGAAAGTACGTGAAGGTAAAGGTGATTTCGGATACAATGCACGTACCGATGTTTACGAACACTTGCATGCAGCCGGTGTTGTAGATCCTGCTAAAGTAACTCGTGTTGCACTTGAAAACGCAGCTTCTATTGCAGGAATGTTCTTGACTACAGAGTGTGTCATCGTAGAAAAGAAAGAAGAAAAACCTGAAATGCCGATGGCTGCTCCGGGTATGGGCGGTATGGGTGGCATGATGTAATCTTCCCCTTTTCTATAATAAAAAACGGAAACCTCTCGTTCTGGGAAGTCCAGACGGGAGGTTTTCTTGTTTTTGGAGATATTGTTTTTTTGATTGATAATGCTTTTTTCTGTCTCTGACTCTATTTTGTACCTTCGGAAGTAAAAAGGTTTATATAGAAAGAGATTAATTGGCTTTCAGTTTCTATTTTCTGATTTTTTTTGTATCTTTCCAATTAGAGATAAAATGTTAGGAGGAATTGATATGACAAAAGAAGAACTGATGCGTAAAGCCATAGAACTTTCAGTACAAAATGTAGCTGAGGGAGGAGGACCGTTTGGCGCAGTTATTGCTAAAAATGGTGAGATTATTGCGATGGGAGTAAATCGTGTAACTCCAGATTGTGACCCTACGGCACATGCTGAAGTTAGTGCTATCCGTACGGCTGCAAAGATATTAGGGACTTTCGATTTGAGCGGGTGTGAGATTTACACTTCCTGTGAACCCTGTCCGATGTGTCTGGGAGCTATTTACTGGGCACATTTAGATAGAATGTATTATGGAAATAGTAAGAAGGATGCTGCTGATATAGGTTTTGATGACGCCTTTATATATGAAGAACTTGATTTGAAACCGGCAGACCGTAAGCTGAAGTCTGAAGTGTTATTGCCTGAGGAGGCTATTAAAGCTTTCCGTGATTGGGAAAATAAAACTGATAAAGTAGAATATTGATATCGTTTAAAATTAGAAAGCACCACGGATTACGCTGATCTCGGAAATCTGTTATCGGTTTTTGAACAGTGTAATCTGTGGTGCTTTTTTGACACACAGCTTAATTTCTTATTTGCTTGTAATTTACATTTTCATTGCTTTTTCAGACATGCTGATTAATCAGTGCTGTTATCGTGTCATCGTTTTCCAAATCTTCACATGGTTTTCTTCCATGATGAGGAAACTTTTTACGAATAGTTTTTTAAGCTTCTCAATTATCTAGAGTAGTCTTGTTTTATGTTTTGCAGCACAAAATTACATCTTTTGAGTATATGTTGTTATGTTGTATAGCATATTTTTGGCCTCTCTTTGTATAATTCTTGATGTAAATCAATTTTACAAACGAAAAATGAATAATAATTGGGTACTATCAAATAATGATTGCTTAGAACTTTAATCTTGCAAATTCGCTTTCAAAATTGGGTGTAAATACTCCCTTTCCTAAATTGTTTTTTATTTCTTCTATTGACCAGAAACGCCCTCCGTCAAGTTCGTTGCTGGGAGAGATTTCTCCGTTATAAATAGTACGATGGCAGAATACCAGTTCTTTTTCTCTGTTCGACTCAAAAACATAATGTGTAAGCAGTTCGAAAGTAAAGTCGGAAATGCCGAGCTCTTCTTGAGCCTCTCTTTTTAAGGCCATTTCCACACTCTCACCTAAGTCAATATGTCCTCCAACTGAAGTGTCCCATTTATTGGGCTGAATATCTTTCCATGCAGGACGTTTTTGTAAATATAGCTCACCCTTATCGTTGAAAACATGCAGATGAACTACCGGATGGAGTAATTTACTGCCACTATGACATTCTTTTCGTGTAGCAGCTCCTGTGATATTTCCTTCCTCATCTACTATCGGAAACATTTCTTCATTGTTGTCGAACATAATTATTGTCTGTTAAATGTTAGTGCTTTATTTATTGCTGCAAAGATACTAATTTTAGTGAGACAAGATTGGATAAGGCAAGAAGGAAAGGTATATAGAAGAGGCTGAATTCTATCGGGGATACGGATCAGAATTCAGCCTCAGGCTAGTGATTTCTTAATCAGAAATTTGTGTTGTTATTCTATTGAAAACTTTTTAACTTAATTATTTACCTATTGTCAATTATTGTCTATTGGATATTCTGAAAAAATCTTTTTACTTTAAGTTGGTATGTGAAGAAGGAATCAGTTCGAAAATACTTTTGATTCGTTTCATGTCAAATTTAGGAGTACGGTCATAATAATAAATACCGTTTTTCTCTTGCTCAACATCTGTCAGCTGAGTGTAACAGAATCCCATTACATGCTTAGCTCCTTTCAGTGCTTCTACCTGTCCTTGCAAACGTGTATAAAACTCTTCTTCTGTCTGTGGAAGATTACCGTATCCCCATGAGTTTTTACGTTCTTCGGGAGCCATCCATCCTATACCTCCAAATTCATCAACCATATAAGGTTGTCCTTCATATACGGCCAAATATTTTTTATCGCGGCTGTTGCGATAAGGTTCTTCTCCTTCCTTAAATATTAACTGTTCTGATAAACGCGTACCATCTTGTTCATAATTGTGGACACTCCAGATATCAGTCAATACATGATCATCTCCACTTGCATCGTTGATAGGACGAGTAGAATCCATAGCTTTTGTCATGTGGTAGATGTCACGGATTAAGCGCGGATAAGAACCGTCACGGCTTCCCCATGTTTCATTGAAAGGAGTCCAGGTTACTAATGATGGGTGGTTACGGTCGCGTACCACAATTTCACTCCATTCACTGATAAAGTTACGTGCCGCAATTTCATCGTTCACATCCATTACCCAGCTTGCACTTTCTCCCCAGGTAATGTATCCCAGTTTGTCTGCCCAATAATAATAACGTTCTTCGAATACCTTCTGATGTAAACGTGCGCCATTGAATCCTGCATTTTTACCTAAAATAATATCATTTTTAAGCGCTTCGTCTGATGGAGCAGTCCATATTCCGTCGGGGTAATATCCCTGATCTAATACCAGTCTTTGGAAATAAGGCTGGTTGTTCAGGTAGAATATTCCATCAGAAATATGTATCTTACGCATGCCGGTATATGATTCGACTTTATCAAGCACTTTTCCTGATTTGTCTTTAACCAGATAAGTCAGTTCATACAAGAATGGTGATTCCGGCGACCATAATTTCATGTTCTTGACCGGAAGTACAATGCATGTGTTGTTAGAGCATGTTGCCTGCTTTTTACTGATAACCTTATCACCGTCTTTCAGTATGATTTCTAATATGTTATCCGATTCCTTGTAAAAGCTGGGGGTAGCTACTAATTGTTTCTGGTCGATATCTGTGCGTATAACCATATCTTTTAAACCTTCTGAAGCAACGGCTTCCATCCAGACAGTTTGCCAGATACCTGTGACACGGGTATAAGAACAACCTCCTGAGAAAAAGTTTGTACATTGTTTTCCACCGGTTTGTTTTCCTCCTCTTAAGTCATCTTTTACTTGAATAACCAGGTTATGAGTGTTTCCTGCCTGTACAAATCGTGTGATATCTATTGCAAAAGATGAGCTTCCTCCCCAGTGTTGCTGAATTTTCTTTCCGTCAATGTATATTTCGCACCAGTAATCTACGGCACCGAAATTCAGGAATATTTTCTTTCCGTTCCAGTTAGCTGGTATGGAAATTTTTCTTTGATACCACATACAGTTTATAAAGTCTGTATGTTTCACTCCAGACAATTCACTTTCCGGACAAAATGGAACTATAATGTTCTTACTGAATTTTTCCGAATTCTGAAGCTGACGGTCAACACCAGACTGTCCGAAATCAAAATCGAAGGTCCATGTACCATTCAGGTTAATCCAGTCTTCCCGTTCAAATTGCGGACGTGGATATTCTTTGCGAGGCAAATCATTAGCTTTAACATTAAATGCTAATGCCAGAAAAAGCGCAGCTGTTGTAATTAGTTTTTTCATCGTTTATTTAGTTAGGGTTAATTATTCGTAAGTATTGGGAAAAGCACTGATACGCAAACGTGCTGCTCCCATAGGTATAAGAGTTATGTTTTCTTTTTCTCCTTTAGGCGCATTCGTTTCTGGTAGTTCATGACAAAGTCCATACTGATCTACCTTCCATGAAGGTACTTTACGACCTATTGCTTTGATTTCTATTGGACAACTTTCCTGAGTAAATGGGAAGTTGTTATCAGGCCAGTTTTTCCGAATAACTTCAAAATTCTTCAAAGCATTTTCTTTATCCAGAACAAGAGAATAATTCCAAGCAGATGCAGGGAATATCTCAAATGAAGGCCAGTTTTCTACATCTGCATCGTTTTGCCATTGTGAATCTCCGATAGCAGTCTGACGGCTGTCACGCTTAATGTATTTTTCTTGTATCTTTAGCGAGAAGGTTAGTGGACCGTAATCGATACTCACACTGTTTTTATTGACTTGCCATGTGCGTAAGTTTAGATGCATCGGCACATTCAGCTCTATAACATCATCGTTGCTCCATGTTCGTTGGATACGGACATATTGTCCTGTTATTAATGAAGTCTTTACCTTTTTACCATTAATTTTGATGGAAGCGTCTGGACTCCATGATGGAATTCGCAGATAAAGAGGGAAATCTACATTTTTTTCTGTCTGGACTAATAGTTGTATAGACTCTTCGAAAGGATAATTGGTCTTTTCTATAAGTTTTATTTTCTGATTATTCCCAACTGTAATATCCGCCTGGCAGGATGCATATAGGGCGAGTGCTGCTCCGTTGTCGGGAGTTGCCAATACAAGGTGTTCGGCATAATAAGGCCATCCTTGGGCATGATTATGCTGACAACAACGACAACTGAAAGGATTCATTGCTAAAAATGGTCCAGAGTTGTCAATTCCGGGGTGGTGGTTTTGCGCATCGCTGGTAACCTGGTTAGGACTAGTTATATAACGCAGTGCTTTAAAGTCGGGCATTGTTGCAGCCGGATAGGTATTGAATGCAACATCTTCACAGTTTTCAGCCCAAAAAGGATCACCTGTAATTTTTAGCATGATTTCATCAGAGGCCATTTGTTCTACCATACCACAGGTTTCAACTCCTTGTCGTGGATCAATATATCCCATGCGAGCATTTTCGTCAGCTCCAAACATGCCTCCCGGAACTTGTCCAAAGGTACGTCTGATCAGATGATGTACATTATAACTAGCTGCCAGCATAGCAGAATCTTTACTTAGTAAGTAATAGGTAGCTGGCTCTCTGAAGCATTGAGCTATATTTACGTTATGCCAGTTGGGCAATGATGAAGGTTTTGTCCAGTCGGCTGTATTACGGTGTATTTTCTCAGCAAGTTCAAGGAGAAAAGCTTCACCTGTATGATTATATAACCAATATACACTCAGCAGATTATCTCCTCCGCGGCTGTTTTCCCAGTAATCTTCCAGAAATTTTTCATCAGCCAGATTAAGCTGCCATTTAAAATAGTTGGTCATTAAGTCAAGTACCCGGGAATCATTGGAATATTCGTAATATGACTGCAAGCACCAGAGCATAATCATCTGTGCCCAAAGTTCAGGCTTGTCACCTCTCATATTAATAGGACCGAATGAACCATCAGGACGCTGACTTTTTAAGGTTGCTTCAATCCAGATTTTAGCTTCATCAATCATTTTTTTGTCTTTTAGGATATACGCAAGATTGCCATATCCTTTGAGCCAGTAAGGAACCTCTTCCCATCCGTGATCTCCTTGTGTGGTAAGCCATGCATTATTATTTTTTTTCAACCATGCACTGATTTCATTCAGGTGGCCGGTTAATCCGTCTCTCTGACGTATCAGATACTCTTTCAACCAACCTTCGGGTTGAATACTTCCGACGGGTAGTTTTATGAAGTGTTGGGGCAATAACGGCAAACGATTATTGACATAATTAGAGGTGGAATTACCAAGAACTGGTTTTTCTACCATTGTAATGCTTTCATCCTGATGGGGCGCTTTTATCTGTCCACAAGAAGATAGCAGTATGATTACCGTGGAATAAATAGCTGTTTTGATATTCATATTTCTCATAGCTAATCGATTTTTTTCTCTGTTGCAAAAATTGTGTTTTTAAGAAAGAATCAACAAAAAAAATAAGTACATTAATGAAAAAAACTGACCATTTTTGTTTTACTGACAATAAAATTTGAATCTTTGGAGTGAAAAAGATAAATTTTACGTACTTTTGACAAAAAAGTTGGCATTTATTTTCTAATGTTCTGTATTATTTTTGTTTCTCTAGATATTTTTAGTTTATGAAATTGAATATAATTTTCTTTTTAGGGATAGTTGTCTTGGGGGGATTATCATGTAAGGATTCGGGGAAAAATCAGTTAAAAGTAGAGGATGACTATTTTATTAATCCTATTTTTTCTTCTGGAAGTAATCCTAATGCTTTATTTTATGGAGGAAAGTATTATTATACTCATGAAACAAATGATATGATTCTACTTTGGGAAACTAATGATATAACAGATATGGGTAGTGCTGTTTGTAAAGAAGTTTGGCGACCTACTGATCCCAAGAGTATGCATAACTTGTGGGCTCCGGAGATACATCGTATTAATGATAAATGGTATATTTATTATGCTGCTGATGACGGAAATACGGACAATCATCAAATATATGTATTAGAAAATGATGCACGAACTCCGATGGAGGGAACTTTTAAACAGAAAGGTCCTATTATGACTAATCAGGAATGGAACTGGGGAATACATGCATCTACTTTTGTGCATAAAGGTGTGCAGTATCTTATTTGGTCAGGATGGCCTAAGCGACGCATTATGGAAGAAACCCAATGTATTTACATTGCAAAAATGAAAAATCCATGGACTTTAGACGGAGAACGTATTATGTTATCTTCGCCGGAATATAACTGGGAACGACAGTGGGTTAATCCTGATGGAAGTCGTACTGCCTATCCGATTTATGTAAACGAAGCTCCTACATTTTTATATTCTAAGGATAAGAAAAATTTGATTATATATTATTCAGCTAGTGGATGCTGGTCTCCTTATTATTGTATCGGAATGTTAAGCTGTAGTGCTGATGCTGATTTATTGGATCCGAAGTCTTGGAAAAAAACAACAGATCCGGTATTTTATCAATCTCCGCAAGACAGTGTGTGGGGACCAGGCAGTCCGTCATTTATCCCTTCTCCAGATAGTACAGAATGGTATATGCTTTATAATGCAAGAAATATACCTAATGGAATTACCGGAGAAAGTGAGAGTAGAACACCACGCTTACAGAAGATTTCATGGGATGAGAATAATATGCCGATATTAGGTAAGCCTGTCCGTTTAGGAAAGCCATTACCTAAGCCTTCGGGTATCGTTAAAAAGTGATTTAGAGATATAAAAAGACAACCTAGAAACTTTTAAGGTTGTCTTTTTTGTGTAAATATGATAGTAGTCTGTTCGTAATTTTGTTGATTTGTTTAAATATTTTGCCTAAACCATAATCATCTGAATATTGCTAGTTTGAAGTATTCTTTAATTCTGGTACAGTTTGATACTGCTTTCTGAATGTACTTTTTGGGAGAGTTGCATGGTGTATCTCTTTGCCGTATATGGACTCTTGTCAGCCGTAAGTGAAGTTGGCATGTGTTATTATTAGATGTGATATTTGTTTTTGAGGATTATATTTTGTTTATTCAAATTACTATTTCTATGTGTATTCGAATCTCCTGTTTGTTTAGATGTCAGGAGGTATTCTTGATAAAGAAGGCAAAAATATAATAATTTTAATTCATTTTCTGTGCAAAAAAATTTTCTTTCCTCTCTTTAACTTACAAAGAATCTTATGTGGCAATAGCGGGAAGACCGATTTGCGGCTTTCTGTTATGAACCTGCCTAAATATATGGAATTCAGAACGGAACCGGAGGTTATCAAACCCGGATAGGAAGCAGATATCGTGATAAGCGTCGACGCTTCGAAACTTGTCGGAAAGCCTGAAAAGTTTCATGCTCCGCTGATTCTGGATGGAGTAACAGGACGTCCAAGCGACAGGACACTCAGTATTGAGATTAATTTAATCGATAAATGAAATAGTAAAAATATAATTGATAAGATATTATGAAAAGTAAAATAGTTAAGATTTTGATGTTGCTTGTCATTTCGCTGACAACCTTCTCATGTAGCGAAGACGAAGTATTGGAGCCTTCTCTTGAAGTAACACCTATTACACTTCAGGGCACATGGAAGCTGGCAGAACTGAATGGCGAACAGTTGCCCGAAGATTTCTATATCTATATAGAGTTCGACCGCAAAGGAAACTTTGAAATGTATCAGAAGCATGACAGCATGTATCCACGTTATATCACAGGTACTTATTCGGTTGAGAAAGATGGCCATTACGGATACGTTCTCAGCGGAAAGTATGATTATGAAAACGGCGACTGGAACAACGAATATATCGTAACAGATCTGATGCAGTCAGGCTCAATGGTATGGACAGTAAAAGAAGGTACTGAAGTATCTAAATACGTACGCGTAGACAAAGTTCCTGATGAAATAGTAGAAGAAGCAAAGGTTGATGCTGACGAAGAATAATAAAGCTGCACAACGATAAAGCATAAAAAAAAGAGAGAACGTCAAATCGGCGTTCTCTCTTTTTTTGTCATGTCAAGATATAATAAATTTTATTCTTGTTTCATTTTCCGCGATCTGTCATCCGGTCCTTTCGGGTGGATGACTTTTTCTAAACGAAGGTCGAATATCAGCGTAGAATATGCAGGAATAACATCACGCTCTACCGATCCATATCCCATACCATTAGGGATATACAGTTCGACATGCTGTCCTTCTTTCATCTTCAACAGAGCAGTTGTCCAGCCTGTAATTACACCTGAAGCCGCAAATGATCTGGGTTCGTTTACCATTCCATTCCATTCTCCAGAGAAACTTTCATCGAAGACCGTTCCGTTTATTAATTTTCCGCGATAGTGGACACTTACCATATCAGTCGACATAGGAGAAATTCCCAGAGGTTCGATATTATCTTCCGGAAAGAGCTTCATATACACATAATCGTTTTTCCCCGGAGTGTAGTCCTGATAGCCCAGATCCTCTGAAGCATCGCTCTGTAACTTATAGTTCAATACTTTTTCCCAATGTTCTCCGGCAGGAGGATTCGCGCAAACGGAGGCGATAGAGTCGATATAGGCATCGTTGCGCACTGCCCAGTCACTATACGGATCGGCCGTTTGTGTATCTTCACTGCAAGAAGTAAAGCCTGCACTCAGTGAAACAAGGATGCCTAACAACCATAATATATTTTTATTCATGCACATTCAAAATTTTTATTGCAAAGTCTTCAACAGACTAGTGATACTAACCTTATCGGCAATAATACTATTCAGATCGGCAATAGCCACGCGTTCTTGTTCCATTGTATCACGGTTACGCAGAGTTACGCAGTTGTCTTCCAGTGTCTGGTGGTCGATAGTGATACAATACGGAGTACCGATGGCATCCTGACGGCGGTAACGCTTACCGATACTGTCTTTTTCATCATACTGGCAGTGGAAGTGGAACTTCAGATCGTCCATGATTTCACGAGCCTTTTCAGGCAGACCGTCTTTCTTTACCAGCGGCATGATAGCCAGTTTTACTGGAGCCAGTGCAGCAGGCAATTTCAGTACGACACGAGTCTCTCCGTTTTCCAGCGTTTCTTCGTGGTAAGCAGCGCTCATGATACTCAGGAACATACGGTCTACACCGATAGATGTTTCGATAACGTACGGAGTATATGATTCGTTGATTTCCGGATCGAAGTACTTGATGCTCTTGCCAGAATATTTTTCATGCTGGCTCAAGTCGAAGTTAGTACGGCTGTGGATACCTTCTACTTCCTTGAATCCGAATGGCATCAGGAATTCGATATCGGTAGCGGCATTAGCGTAGTGAGCCAGTTTTTCGTGGTCGTGGTAACGGTAGTGGTCGTCGCCGAATCCCAGTGCCTTGTGCCATTTCAAACGAGTTTCTTTCCATTTCTGGAACCATTCAAGTTCAGTTCCCGGTTTTACAAAGAACTGCATTTCCATCTGTTCGAACTCACGCATACGGAAGATGAACTGACGTGCAACGATTTCGTTACGGAAAGCCTTACCAATCTGAGCGATACCGAAAGGAACTTTCATACGTCCTGTTTTCTGAACATTCAGGTAGTTTACGAAAATACCCTGAGCAGTTTCCGGACGCAGATATACTTTCATAGCACCGTCGGCAGTAGATCCCATTTCGGTAGAGAACATCAGGTTGAACTGACGTACTTCAGTCCAGTTTTTAGTTCCTGAAATCGGGCAAACGATTTCTTCGTCCAGGATGATCTGACGCAATTCGTTCAAGTCTGGTCCTGCATTCATTGCCTTTGAGTAGCGTTCGTGCAAAGCATCACGTTTAGCCTGATGTTCCAGTACACGTGCGTTAGTGCTGCGGAACTGAGCTTCATCGAATGCGTCACCGAATTTCTTTGCAGCTTTTGCAACTTCCTTATTGATCTTTTCGTCGTATTTAGCAATCTGGTCTTCAATCAGCACATCGGCACGATAACGTTTCTTCGAGTCGCGGTTATCGATCAAAGGATCGTTGAACGCATCCACGTGTCCCGAAGCCTTCCAGATAGTAGGATGCATGAAGATAGCCGAATCAATACCTACGATATTTTCATGCAGCAATACCATGCTCTGCCACCAGTACTGTTTGATGTTGTTTTTCAGTTCCACACCCATTTGTCCGTAGTCATATACGGCTCCCAGTCCATCGTAAATTTCACTTGAAGGAAATACGAAACCATATTCTTTACAGTGTGAAACAAGTTTCTTGAAAACGTCTTCTTGTGCCATTTTTCTTTCTTATTTTTTTGATGTATGTTATTTTCATTACATAGTAGACCACAAAGATAGGTATTTATAAGCAAAAAAGAAGAATAGCTGTCTTAATTTATCTTATGAATAGAGGGAATCTGTAAGGAAAGGTGGTTATTTTTTTCTACTTTTGCAGAAACATCCGTGAAAAAACAATGAGTACGAAAGATAAATATACACTTATGACCACAGCTCCGATTCCCCGTCTTATCGGTTCACTGGCTGTGCCTACCGTCATCAGCATGCTGGTTACTTCTTTTTATGTCATGGCTGATACTTATTTTGTGGGGCAGATTAACACACAGTCGACGGCTGCGGTTGGAATTTCGTTCTCTGTTATGGCTATCATTCAGGCTTTTGGATTTTTTTTCGGACATGGATCGGGTAATTATATTTCTCGTAAGTTGGGAGCCAAAGATTACGAAAGTGCAGAAAAAATGGCATCTACAGGCTTTTTCTATGCTTTCATGTCGGGAGCCATCATAGCCTTGTTCGGGCATTTGTATCTTTCTCAAATATGTGTTGCTCTGGGATCTACGCCTACTATCCTCCCTTATGCAGAGGAGTATTTGGGGACTATTTTGCTGGGTGCACCTTTTATGGCTTCTTCGCTGGTGCTGAACAACCAGATGCGTTTCCAGGGGAATGCGGTATACGCCATGGTGGGTATCATTGTAGGAGCGGTTCTGAATATCGGGCTCGACCCGCTGCTGATTTTTGTATTCGATATGGGTATTTCGGGAGCTGCGTGGGCTACCTTGCTGAGCCAGATATGCAGTTTTCTGGTGTTGCTCGTAATGGACAGCCGAGGTACAAATATCCGCATCCGTTTCAACAATTTTACCTTGAAACCGGCATATTTGAAAGAAATCGTATTCGGTGGAAGCCCTTCACTTTGTCGTCAGGGACTTGCCAGCCTTTCTACCATTCTGCTGAACGTTGCAGCCGGAGCTTATGGAGATGCAGCCATTGCCGGAATGTCTATCGTTACCCGTATCTGTATGTTTATCAACTCTTTTGTGATTGGTTTCGGACAAGGTTTCCAGCCGGTATGCGGATTCAATTACGGAGCAGGCATTTACCGTCGTGTACGCGAAGGCTTCTGGTTCTGTGTCAAGACAGGAGTTGTGTTTCTGGCTGTCTGTTCGGTTATCGGTTACATTTTTTCTCCCGAGATCGTATCGTGGTTCCGCGACGATCCGCATGTTATCGAAACCGGAACACGTGCCTTACGCTGGCAGCTCATTACTTTACCTTTAGGAGCATGGGTTATTTTGTGTAACATGATGTTGCAGACTATCCGCAAGCCTGTACGTGCCGTCACCTTGTCTTCCGCGCGGCAGGGACTGTTTTTCATCCCTTTCATCCTGATTCTCCCTCATTTCTTCGGTTTGCAGGGGGTGGAAATGTGTCAGGCGGTGTCCGATCTTTGTTCGTTCCTGCTTGCTATTCCGCTTACCATTCCTGTTTTGAATGAGATGAAAAAATAAAATTCTAATTGCCGGATGGTGTAGGGAAGCCTTTGCTGCATAGTGTCCGCACACTGATTTTCTGTACAAATTTTCCTGAAAATATGCTGATGTTTTTAGGAAAAGAAGCTGATATTTTCTTGAAAACAACAGCATCCGTATGAAAGATTCGTTCGACTAAATACAGGTTTATTTTCAGCAATATATATAATAGGAATATTTTTTTTCGTATTTTTGTCTGTTGTTTTTCCACTAAATCACTTATATGAGCGAAGATATTTTCGATAAAAACGATATCCAATCAAGCGATAAAGAAGCACATTCTGACTATAAGCCTGTCGACCAGGGCGACGGAACTGTAAAACACCAATTGAGCGGTATGTACCAGAACTGGTTTCTGGACTATGCTTCGTATGTTATTCTGGAACGTGCGGTTCCTCATATCAACGATGGACTGAAGCCTGTTCAGCGACGTATCCTGCACTCTATGAAGCGCCTGGACGACGGACGCTACAACAAGGTGGCAAATATCGTAGGACATACCATGCAGTTCCATCCTCATGGTGATGCGTCCATCGGCGATGCATTGGTACAGCTGGGACAGAAAGATTTGCTTATCGACTGTCAGGGAAACTGGGGAAATATTCTTACCGGTGATGATGCCGCTGCTCCCCGATACATTGAAGCACGTCTTTCGAAGTTTGCGCTCGATGTGGTGTTCAATCCGAAGACAACCGAATGGCAGGCTTCTTACGACGGACGAAACCGTGAACCGGTGACGCTTCCTGTCAAGTTTCCGCTGCTGCTGGCTCAGGGAGTGGAAGGTATTGCCGTAGGTCTTTCATCGAAAATATTGCCGCACAACTTCAACGAGTTGTGTGATGCGGCCATTGCTTACCTGCACGGAGAGGAGTTTCATCTGTATCCTGATTTCCAGACAGGAGGTTCCATCGATGTGTCGCGCTATAACGACGGTGAGCGTGGGGGAGTAGTGCGTGTACGTGCCAAAATCTCCAAGATAGATAATAAAACTCTTTGCATCAGTGAAATACCGTACGGAAAAACAACTTCTTCACTGATTGATTCTATCCTGAAAGCTATCGAAAAGGGTAAGATCAAGGTACGGAAGGTGGACGACAATACCGCCGATAAGGTGGAGATTCTGGTACATCTGGCTCCGGGCGTTTCGTCGGACAAGACACTCGACGCCCTGTATGCCTTTACCGACTGTGAGGTGAATATTTCGCCCAACTGCTGCGTCATCGACAACAAGAAGCCGCATTTCCTTTCTGTCAGTGCGGTACTCCGTAAGTCGGTAGACAATACACTTTCGCTGCTTCGTCAGGAACTGAACATCCAGCGCAACGAAACGCTGGAAACCTTGCATTTCGCTTCGCTGGAGAAAATCTTCATCGAAGAGCGTATCTACAAGGACAAGCAGTTCGAACAGGCTGAGAATATGGATGCCGCATGCGAACATATCGACGAACGGCTGACACCTTTCTATCCGCAGTTTGTACGTGAAGTGACCAAGGAAGATATCCTCAAGCTTATGGAGATAAAGATGGCGCGTATCCTGAAGTTCAACAAGGATAAGGCGGACGAGTTTATTGCCAAGCTGAAAGCGGATATTGAGGAAATAGACAATCATCTGGCTCATATTACTGAATATACCATCGACTGGTATACACGCATCAAGGAGAAATACGGAAAGAATTTCCCGCGACGTACGGAGATACGAAACTTCGATACGATTGTGGCAACCAAGGTGGCCGAGGCCAACGAGAAACTGTATATCAACCGCGAGGAAGGATTTATCGGTACGGGACTGAAGAAGGACGAGTATATCTGCAACTGTTCCGATATCGACGACGTAATTATCTTCTATAAAGATGGAAAATATAAAATCGTACGTGTTTCGGACAAGCTGTTTGTAGGCAAGAATATTCTCTACGTGAATATCTTCAAGAAGAACGACAAACGTACGATCTATAACGTGATTTATCGTGACGGGAAAGAAGGATTCCACTATATCAAGCGTTTCAATGTAACGTCGATGATACGCGACCGTGAATACGATGTGACACAGGGAACTCCCGGATCGAAAATTGTATATTTCACAGCCAATCCGAATGGGGAAGCTGAGGTTATCAAGGTGACACTTCGCCCGAATCCGCGTATCAAGAAGCTGATATTCGAAAAAGACTTCAGTACCATCAACATTAAGGGTCGCCAGTCGATGGGTAACCTGCTGACCAAATATGAAGTGCATAAAATCAGTCTGAAACAGCGTGGAGGCTCTACACTGGGAGGCAGAAAGGTGTGGTTCGACCATGATGTGTTTCGTCTGAATTACGACGGTCGCGGACAGTATCTCGGAGAATTCCAGAGTGGGGAAAGCATTCTGGTTGTGCATAAGAACGGTGAATTCTATACAACCGATTTCGACCTGAATAACCACTACGACGCCGATATACAGTTTATTGAGAAATTTGATGCTGAAAAGGTCTGGACAGCAGTGCTCTATGATGCCGACCAGCAGAATTATCCATATCTGAAACGCTTTACGTTCGAGCAGACAGCCAAACGGTTGAACTATCTGGGCGAAAACAAACACAACCAGTTGATTCTGCTTTCGGGTGAAGTTTATCCCCGTTTGCAGGTTGTATTCGGCGGACACGACAGCTTCAGGGAAGCGTTGATTATAGAGGCAAGCGACTTTGTAGGTGTCAAGAGCTTCAAGGCAAAAGGCAAGCGCCTGACTACATTTACGGTAGACCGCATCGAGGAGCTGGAGCCTACCCGTCGTCCGGAACCACAGGAAGATATGGAAGATGCAGATACACCAGAAACGGAAAATGATAATGTTGCGGAAGAAGACAATGAACAAATGACATTATTTTAAAACCGGAATAATGAAACGAAAGCTTATTACGCTGTTCATCGCACTCGGGGCCGTTTTTTCTTTGTATGCGCAGGAAGACAGTTTGCAGGTCACGCGCTACGTAATGCGCTCTACAATGGCAGGAGTGGGACACAGCAACGTATTCGAAACATATCTTTCTCTGCTGGAATATAGCGGAACGGAAGTCAGGTTTATGCACGAAAGCATGCGTATGACACGTATGCTGGGAGGAAACGTATCTGGGCAAAGTCTGTTTCAGATCAATGCCTCGTATAACAAGAATATTTCTCAAACTGCTGAGATGTATGCCGGACTGGTAAACTGGAGCTATGCCCTGCATTATCAGTTCCGCATGAACGATGATAAGCTGAAGATCCTTGTAGGACCGATGCTCGACCTGAACGGCGGTGTGGTTTATAACCGGCGTAATTCCAACAATCCGGCTCAGGCTAAGGCATACGGAGGGTTGGGAGCATCGGGTATGGTTATCTACAAATTTCACATCGCACGCTATCCGCTGACGGTGCGTTATCAGGCAAATCTTCCGCTGCTGGGCGTTATGTTCTCGCCCGAATACGGTGAGTCGTATTATGAAATCTTTTCGTTAGGCAATGGAGGACGGAATGTACTGTTTACTTCGCTGCACAATAATCCTTCACTGCGACAGATGGTTACGCTGGACTTTCCGATACGCAATGTCGTGATGCGTGTAGGATATGTGTGCGACATTCAGCAGGCAAAGGTCAACAACCTGAAAAGCCATACCTATTCACACGATTTTATGATAGGCTTCGTGCGCAACCTGTATTTGCTTCGCGGGAAGAAACGTATCAGCATGCCACTTAAAGTAACTCCCTTTTAGCTTATGAAACGATTTGCGTGTATTGTATATATTATTGCTTTGTCCGGACTTCTGATTTTTAATTCCTGTATACGGGAAGATATTTCCGGCAATACGCCTGAAGATAACTTTGAGGCACTGTGGAAGATTATAGATGAACAGTATTGCTTTCTCGGCTATAAGAACCAGGAGTATGGACTCGACTGGAATGAAGTGCACGAACGGTATGCCCGTCGTATCACGTCGGATATGACTTGGGAAAACCTGTTCGAGGTCTTGTCGGATATGGTAAACGAGTTACGCGACGGCCATGTGAATCTTTCCAGTTCACTTGCTACGTCACAATATCGGGAATGGTTCGACAGTTATCCGCGCAATTTCAGCGACAGTATTCAGAGTATTTACCTGGGAAAAGACTATACGAATTCTTCCGGACTGACTTACGGCATTCTGGAGAACAACATCGGGTATATTTATTGCTCCAGTTTCTCCAATGGGATAGGCGATGGTAATCTGGACCAGACTCTGAACAAGCTTGCTATTTGCGACGGGCTGATTATTGATGTGAGGAATAACGGAGGAGGTAACCTGACGACAGCACAGAAGTTGGCTGCACGGTTTACAAACGAGAAAATGCTTGTGGGATACATGTGTCACAAGACAGGTCCCGGACACAGTGACCTTTCCGAACCAAAGCCTGTTTACATAGAACCGTCCGACGGTATACGCTGGCAGAAAAAGGTAGTAGTGCTCACCAACCGGCGCTCTTATAGTGCGACAAACGATTTTGTCAACAGCATGAACCAGTTTCCGAATGTCACAATCGTAGGCGATAAGACCGGAGGAGGCTCAGGGTTGCCGTTCAGTTCTGAAATACCTAACGGCTGGTCTATCCGCTTTTCTGCCAGTCCGATGTTCGATCCGGAAATGAATCAGCTGGAGTTTGGCATCAATCCGGACGTGAAAGTAGACATGACAAGCGAAGATGTGCAGCGAGGAAAAGATACTATTATAGAAACAGCATGTAAAATATTAAAGAATTAGCTCTAATATTTTGCAAATTCAAAAATATAGTCTATCTTTGCAACCGCAAAAAGGAAATATATACTGATTTAAGTTATATTTTACTTCGCGCCTGTGGCGTAATTGGTAGCCGCGCCAGACTTAGGATCTGGTGCCGTGAGGCGTGTAGGTTCGAGTCCTATCAGGCGCACGGAAAATGGATTTAATAGATTTCTCCAAGCAGAATTTATTAAATCCATTTTTTTTGTGCATTGGGGAATTGATTCTGCAAGGTTGAATCAAATTCTTTCTATTCGGATCAGCAATTTATATTTAGCCAGCGAATTACTCAGGTTTTATGTGGAGTTATCAAATACGGTTGACGTTGTGGTTTACGCGAAGAGTTAATCATAGTGTCAAATAGTTCTAATTTGTTTTACTAAGCGACACTTTCTAAAAACAAAAAAAACATAGATAATCATCAGATTATCAATGCTTTTTACCAGTCGGGGTGACTGGATTCGAACCAGCGACCACACGCCCCCCAGACTTTGATATTTATCGCATGATAATCATTGATTATCAGACTTTTCTGTAATTTCTTTATGCTTTGGTTTAATTTATGGTTTAATCCGGCAATGAAACCAAGATATTTGACAATAAATTAATAATCTCTTTGCAGTCTTGCACTGCATCACAAAGTTACTCAATATAGCTTTCCTATGCAATGAATTACTCTTATAGTTAAGGCTGTTCCAGTAACTTTTTTCTCTATTGAATGATATTGTATTTGACTGTATTATATGAGTTTCTCTATTACTCAAAATCATTCATAAATTGTATATCTAAGCTATTGTCAAGTAGTGGTGTCAAATTATTTAATGGGTATATCAGATTATTATTTCTTTAAAATCCACCTGTGAGAAATAGCTATATTTCATTTTGAGTATTCAAGGCATATCTGTATAATCGTATAAGTTAATATATAATGTTATGTGCTAGAACTGAAAAAGCCAACTTATCCGAGTAACTGGGTAGGTTGGCTTTTGTTTTTATATAGCATTGTTATATAGAACTAATAGCGCATGATAATTCAATCAGTGTGTTTCCTAAATATTTCTCAGAAATAGCTTCTGAACTGTATTCGTCTATTTCTTTTATCCATGCTTGGTGTGCTGTAATCCATTTATTGATTTTGGAAGAAAGTTCAGATATGTCTTTTTTTGTTGTCTTTAATAGTTCTGCATAATCGTTTCCGTTTTCTTCTTCATATATGCTTTCCTTTAATTTTATCAGGAAACAATTTACAGGTAATTCTTTAACGCATTCCACATAGATACCTTGATTATCCCAAGTTTCAAAGTCATTTTTCAGTATGCTTTTATCTCTTCTATATAAAGTTATATGTGACTCCAATATCTTAAGCATCCCAGCAGATGAAGCAGAACTGGTGCAAGAACCACCCCAATATTTTAAGTAAGTGCAATCTGCGTAGGCTTTTGATAGTAATTCCTCTAATTCATACCATGCCGTAATCTCATCCTTCAACAACTTTCTTTGTTGTTCTGTCTTACATATATCGAACAGTTGAGCATATTCATTAAATTGCTGGAATATCAGACGAGTATATTCTACTCCATTTCTTACATTCATTCCCATTGTAGAATCATCCGAGTCTAGTTCCCATAATTTACGACTTGCTTCAATCACAGTATCAGCCTTAGCATACTCTGATATGGTATCTGTTCCCAGTTTTTTCGCATTATAATATTTACACAACCTCTTACGGTATTCATTCATCCACTTTAAATCGTTCTCAAAAGAAAGAGAAGATAAAGAATCAGTGTAAACATATTGATAGAGAGGACTTATCAGTGCAACAAGTTCTCGGTTAATTTTTAAGATTGTATCAGCTGTCCAGAATTCAAGGCTTTCAACATTTGCGCATTCTTCTTCCATCATCAACTCTGCAATCTGTTTGAACACAGTTCCAGCCATTAGTCCACCGCTTGCAGGTTTATCTTTCTTGTTGATTGACACAATTATGCTGTATTGAGGATCATCGGCAGGGAAATAGCCACAGAACTCTACTGCGTATTCGCCATTTGGAAGTTGTATTGTTCCTGTTGCTCCAGCTATTTTTACTTTATCAGACATGGCTGGTTTAGCCAATCCATCCGTTACTGTATATTCCAGTGCTCGCTTAATATTATTGACAGCTGCTTTATCACCAATAGTACCTTGTGCTATGGCATTATAAAAAGTCAGATTCTGCAAAGGAGTAGTGAACACTCCATATCCCGAAGGATTATAGACAAGACTGGTATCTTTCACTTGATAGCCATACTTTGTAAGTGCTTTCGCAAAAGCCTGTGCATCCTTAAATGTATGCTTGGCTGTTTTATAGTTGGCAATATTTGAAGAAAGTCCGAATCCTTGTTGTATGGTAATCTTTCCATATCCTCCCCTGTACCAATTATGGTCGAGTAGGGTATCTTTACCTATAATTAAAGTACCATTACCTACGTCTACAGTATCAGAAAGCTGAATAGTCTTTGTTTCCAGTGCTGCCAACAGTGAAGCGGTACGTATCAAGCCAGATTCTTGTGGCTTTAGTTCTGTACCAGCAGAGGCTTTAATTTCTCCTGTCTGCACTTCCATTACAATGACTTGTCCTGATGTAGCATCAAGTTCGGACAGCCTGTTTTGTAGGATGGAATCTACTTTTATTTGTAAGGTGCTATCTATGATAGTAGATGATTGTTCTACTTTTTGTTTGATAGGGCTACAAGATATGAATGTTGCTATACTAAGTAAAAGAATTATAATATTTCTCATATCGTAATATAAAGCATTACTAAAGAATCATTTTTTTCTATACATATCCATTCCTAAATTATAAATATCATTAATAGCAAAAGTTTCACTATCAGGTAAAGTACTAGTATCTGCTGTCAAAACTTGAATGGCTTGATTTATGTAACTTTGAGGTAATTGTATTTTTGCAGTTTCTATGAAAGCTGTAACAAACAATTCAGCTGCTTTCCCTTTTTCTTTTTGGTTTTTAAGGCTTTTCACTGACTCTAATAGATTTAGTATTTTAGAGCAAGTTAAAAGATATTGTTTCCAATCTATACTTCCTTTGTAATATGTAAGTATTGCCATTATCCAATAGTGTACCTCAAAATCCAAATTTGAACTAAGCGCATTGCTATTAAATAAAGAGATTAAATGAGGCTTATTAAAATTTGTAGATAGTTTCTGTAGAAAGCTATCTAATACAGTTTTACAATATTCAAGTTCACTAGAAGTTGATTTGTCTACAATTTCTTGTGCTAATTTCTCTATAATGGATTGTATCGGAACTTGAGATTCTTGGTAGGCAATAACTCCTGCTGCAAATGATTGTAAATATATAACTACCATTTTTTGAGAAAAAAAATTACTTTCATAAGGCTTACCAGTTTTAATTTCTGAAATAATATTAAATAACTCCTTTTCCATAGAATCAAAATTGGCTGAATTGTCCTCATCATCAGCAAAAGTCATAAATGCTAAAGTAATAAGACTTCCAAAGTCTGTGGCAATATTATCATTAAGTTTCATATCTTTAATTGATTTTATTTCGAAAGATTTTAAAGGAGTGTTAATATTTAAAATGGATTATTTAAATTAAATAATTTGAATAACTCTATACATAATGCTTCGTCTTTCATTACAGGTAACTCTTTGCCTTCATAGTTTAGATGTCCGTTTGAATATACTAATCCAGAGGTTGAATGTCTTGCAACTCCCATTACTAAACCCCATTTATAGAAAGTTATTTTCTCTGCGTCGATAACTACTTTACCCACTGGACATTTTACTGTTTGTTTAAAATCAAGAATTATTTCTTGAATCCAAGTACAAGTTAAATGGTTAGAGGTTTGGACTCCTGGTGTTTTTGTTATTGTCATCATATCAAGCAAATTTAGGATAAATAATGTTGAAAATATATTCGTTATCAGGTTCTGTAGGAATAAAGAAGCCCTTATAGTCAAGTTGCTTATTCAAAAATGAACATTTGAAGGAATTATCATAATAGTAAACGAGGCACCCAAATTCCAAAAAATAATTAGGTGCTATATTTCCTGAAAGTCCTATCAATTCAGAATTGTCACATCTTCCAAATTCAATTTTATTTTTGTATATTTTAATATGGGGATTTTCATTTTGTGCTAAAACAATACCGTTTGCAATAATTCCCGAAAAGCACATAGCAGCTGCTTTAGTTAATGATTTTACAGAACTATCTAATTGAATGTCTATAGATTGAATATAAAAGCCCTCATCCATATCTGATTTTTTATACTTTCCAATTCCCTGAAGAAAGCTGTTGATAATAAAAAAGTGTGGGAACTCATATCATGTTGATATACACTTATTATAACTATTGACGCAAATATATATATTAATTGTCTATGGATTGCAAATATTCGATAATAAAATTTCATAATATAAATGTCAAAACCAACCACGCATATCATAAACTACAAGCTATATCACATCTTTAAAAAAATAATTTTCTTAAGCTTGTATCAATGCAGAGGTAACTACCTTACCGCAATCTGTTTCGCTTAGAACTATGCCTAGCAGATATATCCATTATATGCATTTTTTCTTACATAGTAGTTTTTGAAAGTTACTGTATATTAAGAAACGGGACAAAGTTCTTTATTTCTGAAAATGGCATTCTAATAACAGAATTTTCAAACTTTGTCCCATCAATTAGAAACTCAAACAGTTATAAGTATTTAACAGTTCTTCTTGTCTAAGTCCCAAGTATCTTTTAGTTATTGTTACACTTGAATGATTAAAGAGTTCCATCAGTTTAACCAAAGCCAATTCTGCATTTTCAGAGGATTCAAACACTTTCCTGCCAAAAGTCTTTCTAAGTGAATGAGTAGAAAAATGGTCTATTTTTAGATTGTACTTGCTTTTCAACTCTTTAAGTATAATGTTTATCCATTGGATAGAATAAACCTTGTTCTTACCTTTTCCTGATAAAAAGCAAAGTTCATTCAAGTTCTGAATATTTAAAGCGGTATAGCAGTCTTTAATGTGCTTTTGAAACTCTTTATTAATTCTCACTTCCCTACGTTTGCTTGTTTTCTTTTCAGTAATAGTAAACTTTGCATCATTGCTCAAAAGCATTGCCCAAGTAAGTTGTAATAGGTCAGAAATTCGTAAGCCAAAGAAAATGCCACACCCAATAAGTAGACTTATTCTATAATTTTTATCCCTATATAATTTTCTCACTAAGTTTGTTGCACTATCCCACTGTAGGCAGTCGCTTGTTGTATAACTGTTTTTTAAACTCATATTGTTTCAGTTTTATAGGTTTAGATATAAAAGTGAAAGTATATTTAGAAAACATTTTGTAATGCACTGATTTCCAGATTGATTTCACTTTTATGAGAAAGTGTAATTAAGCCATTATATAGATAATGACATATATAATCAGTATTAGTAAAAAAGGATTGATAATACCTATTATTATCAGTAATAGAACTATCAATATACCCCATAGTATTAATTTAGCATCATCCTCCATTTTGTAGTGTTTTTACGTTATTAAAAAATAAAGGACAACTAACTGAATAGCTGCCCTTTCTTAAAAGCTCATTTAATCAATGAACCATTTATATTTTTCATCGCCATGTAAAGCTGAATTGATTCCCAAAGCCATTTCTGTAGCATTCAAGGAACGGTCTAGGAATGAATCAATATAGCTTGACTTGTTGGCTCCAGTCAATAAGTTGTAGAACTTCCACATATTAAGCTCATTTCCAAAGCTGCCAAAGTTTTCATCATTAATGTATGCTTTAGCTACACTGTTTATCTGCGTATCAGTAAGCAACATTCTGGGTAGTGCTTTCTGGTAGCCTGTGGGTAAGCATTGATAAAGTCGCATTCTGCCTATTATCTGACAGAACTGGTGTTCACTCATGGAAGTGTTGCCTAACTGCTGCATCAGATAAATATGTCTGGCTGGATTGTAGTTACTGAACAGTTCCAGTGCTGCACGATATAGCTCTGTAGTATTGCTTACTCTCAAATCATCCTTGTAACCATCCGTAAAGATGCACATGTTACAGCAGACTTGATTCTTGAATCCGATAGCCAAACGGAAAAGTTCAGGAACTTTCTTTGAATATAGATTCATCTGGTTGTAAGCTCTCACACCTACGATGGAAAGATTCAGTTTGTTTCCTCCTACAGTTTCATAGATAGTAGGAATATCAATGCTGAAAGCTGCCCTTTCATAATAGATGGTCTTGTCAGATTCCAAAAGTTGATTGGCTGGTTTGTGGATAGCTTCTGGGATTCTGCCTTTAATGATGTGGCTTGTTCTGATTGTGGCTTGTTCCACCTTTTCACCACTAAAGAAAGACTGTGCCGCATCCTGTATGGTTTCCACAAACTGAGCATGATTGATAGTAAGTTCATTGTCTTTAGAGAACACTGGAGTGATGCAATCATTCTTCAAATGATTCAATGTCACTTCCTGTGTGTTGGCTTCGATAAAGTGATTGGCTGGCTTTACTGGCTCGTCCATGATAACGGTAGCTTCTTCTGCATATTCACCCAGATTCATTCTCTCACGATTGTCTGCCATAGCTGGCATGATAACTAAATTTCTCATATTGATAAAAGTTTAAACGTTTATAATCTTATTACTATATAGATGTTTAGGACTATACTGGCTATTTTACATTTATCTATGAGAGGGGGACTAAAAGGGTTGTGCACCGCCTTTCCAGTCACTCAATAATATTGGGACTATTGACAGAACGGGAGGGGGAATTTCATATAAGACACCCCATACCCGTTTCTTTGACTTTCAGATAAACTGAATATATGAGATTCATGTATCAGAGTATCTTTCCTTATGTTTATGTATATATGTGGTATATTATAAAGTATGTGTTATATAATCTGTATTAGAACTGAATTTGTCTGGAATTTATAATCTGAGAAATAGGTAGCTAAAAGTTCAGCACCGCATCTGCCAGAAACAGGTATAATTATGCTATTACTATATTTAATGGCTTAGTTTCAGTCTTTTGTATAGTTGCATTTAATGCTTTAGCTATGTATTCCAGAGTAACATCTTTGGAAACTATCCTTTTGGTTAGCAGACTGCGAATTTCATCATCGGACATATTGGCTGTCTTGCACTGGATGGCATTCAACACAGGATTGTTTCTCTTTGTTTGTCCGTTTGCAGACTGGGTAATCTTATCGTTTCTGTCTGGTGGAATAACGTCATTATCCAGACACCAACCATATATAATATGGTATAGTCTGCTTGACTGGTCATTACTTTTAAAGTCTGGAATTATGGATTTGTTGAGAATCAGAAGTCCTTTAGGTATCATTTTTATCTGTCCCTCTTTAATTGCTTCCTCCAGATATTTATCTAGCGTCTTGACATCTATTCCTAATTTGCTGGCAAGTTCAGAATGGTTAAGCGCTCCTTTATAAGGTTTTTCACTTATATATTTGTTCGTTTCCTGTTTGCATACGGACTTTATAAGTAGTAGCAATCCTTTTATTTTAGTATCTGTAGCTTCATTGAAAAAGCTGTTTAAGACGAAGAAGTAATTCTCTTTGTCTTTTTTAAAATAGTATCTGTTCGGGGATTTGATTCTGGTTTCTATCTTGTCAAATATAAAATCTGCATTTTCCATCAGTCTGGGAACAATTGATTTTACTGTGCGAAACGAAATTCCAGTTTTTGCGGCAATATATTCCCTTGTGGTTTCCGCTATATTGGTTTTATAGTTTCCTGTGAATTTTATGCCAGCTATAGCCAGTACTGTTTCCAGCTTGTTGTTTCCTTTGATTTTATGAATGTCTTTTGTCAGTGTTATATATGATTCCATTGTGCGCAAAGGATTGGTTGTTCATTTCTTCTAGGTATATGTTGTAAATATCTCCGTTCTTTAATGCTTTGTTGTATCTGCCTGTTCCGCCTAGATATTGCTTCAGTTCCTTTCTTGAACCGAATAGTTTGTTGTGTGGTTTGTAAATTATCATGGTCTTATTAATTAGTTAATTAATGTAGGTTGAATCTGATAATGAAGTGAAACGAATTATCTGTTATGTAATGTAAGTAATGTATGTAATGATATGTGGACGCTTTTTCCGTGACTTATAGGACGCTTTTTCCCTAAGTTATGGGACGTTTTTTCCGTATATTTTTGGAAAGATTTCTGACCTGTTTTCAGAAGAGTTTGGATGGATTTTTCTTCGGCGTTTACTATGTTATTCATAGCATTAAAAAGTTCCAAGTAAAATTGCCTCTAATATCTGTTATAGCGAAAATCGTCTTGTTTCATTAGTTACCAAGGTTGTGACCAACATTTTCTCAAATTTCTGTATTGGGTATAGAAAGACAGAAAAATGAAGTTTTGTTGGTAACACTTAGATTAGTTCAGTAATTAATTGATAACCTCTGTTTTTACCTACCCAGCAGGGAACGGCTTGATAATAGGAATTGATAAGTTTAGGCTCTATCTTTTCTTCGGGATGAATGTTCAGCATCTTAAATATCCTCGTCAACTCATTAACTATATTCTCATTGGAATATCTATTGCCAACTTTAAATATATTCTTAATCAGTCGGATAACCTTATTCCCTTTGCGCTGTATAAGAATCATCTTTTCTCTGATTTTTCTTTCGTTGTATTTAAGTTCTTCTATATTCTCTTTACCCAGTATCTCAAAGGCTTCCACAATGAACGGGTCTATCTTTCTCATATCATTTATGTAGTCCAAAGCATATTCAGAATAGGGAACTTCCATTTCACTGAGCTGCTGTACCATAATTCTGCGCTTCTTTTTTACCGAGCGTGCACTTCTTATTATTTTCAATTTCTCATCATTGGGGTTATATTCACAATTGCTAAATGTAGGATTGAAGAAATGCGTACCGAAAAAATAACACTTTCAGTACGTATTTCTGCTATGGTTTTATGTATGTTATTTAAGAAATTACCATGTAGTTATTAGCTATGACAGACGGAAATTTTTCATTCTTGTATCTTCTAAGGAGATTGGATAACATTCTGTTTTTGTTGCCCTCTGAATCGTATTCTTCATTATACCTTTTACCATCATAACCTACAGTATAGATAAGTCTCGAAATAAACATCATCTTTTCTTTAGATACCTTTACTTTTTTATTGGGTATGGTGGTAGCTTTTCTTCTCTCAATGAAGAACAGAAACATATCCGTAAACTTCCATTTCTTATAAGATATGTCAAGACTGAACTTTTCTTTAAAATCCATCTTTGATAACAAGCTATTGTCAATAAAGCCTTTCAAGCCTATCTCTTTTAACTGTTCGATTTTTGTTTCTCTGTCTTTGTTACTATTTATAATCTTAGCGTATGATTCGCTGAAATGATGGACTGCAATTTGAATGATATTTATCAAATCTTCTCTTTCTGTATAATAACTTTTTTTATTGCCTTGCTTCAAAGTAATACTTGACGCATCACACAATTTAGTTAGAAAAGTAGCAAAGTCTTCAAGTACGGACTTTCCCATAATGGGTGCATTTGTACCAATATCTTCTATAAAGTCATACACGAACAGAAGCAGATACCAAAACTTGCTAACATCTAACTTATACGCTTCAATGGTATTCTGTAAATCTTCATTAGATAAAAATTTCTCTTTGAAAGAATCGTCCAATTTTCTGTATTCTCGTTTCTTGTATTCTTCCAAAGTTCCTTTGAATGTTTTCATCTCTTTGGCTCTCTCGTATCTTTCTTCATCAGATAGATTTCTTTCCGCATATCTGTTGGCAAATATGGCTGGTGCGGAAGATACATCTTCATAATCGGGTAGGAAGTGATTGGCTACTTCCCACACATATTCCAGAAGTGGTTCATCAAGGCATTTATAGCTTTCATACCAACCTATCTTTAAATCTGGTAGTTCCTCTATTAATTGCAATTGTTTCATTGACATAATATGTTATCATTAGTAATGGTGCAAAATAAAAAAAGTCTGCAATCTTTTTCAGACTACAGACTTCTTTTCGTTATAGTAGATTCTTCATTGCATCATCTACTTGCTCGTTATCAAATTTACTTAGATATATCTGGGTAGTTTTTATATCTTGGTGTCCTAATGCCTGTGATATGATTCCAATGTTTACTCCAGATTTCTTTAATATGGTAGCGAATGAATGTCGAGCAACGTATGTGGTTACTTCTGCCGTTATCCCTAGTTCTTTGGCAAAGGCTCTCAATTCAGTATTTACTTGATGGCAGATTTTATGTATTCTGTTACTTTTTTGCATGGGTGTTATATGGCGTTTGCAATGTAGAATAGGAAATAGATATTCTGCCTCCTGTTGATAAGTAGAATATTTTGCGATTATTGTTGAGGCTTCTTTTGATAATAGGAGATTGATATTGCCATGTGTTTTTTGTCTTTGGTAAATCAGTCTGTCCTCAACAATGTTATGATGCGTCAAGTTAGCAATATCCACAAACGAGATTCCCCCACATAAATAGGAGAAAGAAAACAAATCGTGAGTAAGTTGTCTAAGTTTACTTTGACCATTACAATCTGCATTTATAATTTTCAGAATATCATTTTTGGATAAGGCTCTTTTAATAGTTTTGGTATTGAAGTGGCTTAACTTGTATTCAATAAATGGATTCTTTTCACGTGCCACTATCTTTGCTTCTATTGCTTTATTATAGGTAGCTCGTAAAGTACGGAACTGATAACTGAGAGTTGTGTCTTTGTTCCCTTTACTTCGCATCCAGTCCTCAAATTTTTTGCAGAAAGAAACGTCTATATGGCTGAAAGTATAATTTAGCTTTTTACCTTTATTGAAATTGCGTAAAGTATTATATGAGTTTAGGTAAGCATAGCTATTACCAATTCTACCTTTTTGTTTTAAATATTCGATTAATGACAGATAGAATTCTTCAACTGTTTTGGCTTTGATTTCTTCTTTCTGTTCATTTATTAATGAAGAAGCGGTAAACTCTTCGCTATTGGCTTTCTTTTCTAAGATTTTTTGCTGATAATCTAATTTTGTTTTAAGTATAATCTTTTGAATTAAGTCCTTGTTTGGATTGTTAGGTTTGGGTACATTTCGTTCAAAGTCCCAATGTTTTGCTACAACAGATATTTTAAGACTTTTGTAGGTGCTTTTCCCATTCTGTGCAATTCTTAACATTAAAGGGTGTTCTCCATTTGCTAGGGTTTTACTTTTGTAGCAAATCACTGAAATTGTAGCGTCCATAAGAATTCGGTTTAATTCTTGGTTTAATTGCTGGTTTAATTTGCTCGATTAAGCCGCCGCTTGCAGCGATATGCCTAAAAACAAAAAAAAGCATCGATAATCATCAGATTATCAATGCTTTCTACCAGTCGGGGTGACTGGATTCGAACCAGCGACCACACGCCCCCCAGACGCGTACTCTAACCGGGCTGAGCTACACCCCGAATTGCGGATGCAAAGGTAAGGCTTTATTTTAAATTAGCAAATTATTTCATATGCTTTTTCTGCTTTTTTAGAATAAGCTGTCGCTGTAATATCTTTAATAATGCCTTTTAGCCCATTGTTTCGCAATAGAAGTCGAACATATCATATACCTCATCTTGAGTGGCACTTTGGTTGATATGGATATCACCTATTTCACCGAGTAGGGTGAAGTTGACATTGCCCAGTGAGGAATTTTTCTTATCATGTTTCATAAACTCGTACAGACGGTCATAATCCTTACAGCTGAATGCCAGTTTCCCGTAATGCTCCTTGATGAACTGTATGGTAGGGCGTAACTTGTCTTTTGGGAAACCTACCTTGAGATGTGAATAATATAGTTCGCACACCATTCCCCATGCTACGGCATATCCATGCAATACAGGATGGCCTGTTTCCAGAGCAAAACTTTCGAATGCATGACCTACGGTATGTCCGAAGTTTAAGGCCTTGCGGATATTTTTCTCAAAAGGATCCTGTTCTACCACTTTTTCTTTTACCTCGATGGAAGCTGCTACAAGTTGTTGCAGATGCTTGTAGTCTACATGCTCTATATCGAATTTGATAAGCTCGCTCCAGTGCTCCGTGTTGCTGATAAGTCCGTGCTTCAGCATTTCCGCATATCCCGACAAGATATTGGGATAATCGAGTGATTTAAGAAATTCACAGTCTATCAGAACATAATTGGCTGGTGCGAAGACTCCAATCTCATTTTTCAACCCATTGAAGTTGATGCCTGTCTTTCCTCCTACAGAAGCATCTACCATGGCCAGTAATGTAGTAGGAATGTTAACCATGTCGATACCTCGTTTGAAAGTAGCAGCAGCAAAACCACCCAGGTCGGTTATCATACCTCCGCCCAGATTGATCATCAGTGAGTGGCGTGTACCTCCCTTGTTGCTAAGCTGGCTCCATACGTAGGCAAGAGTTTCCAGATTCTTATGAATATCTTCCACTCCGATGCAAATATGTTCTGCCTGTGCAAGAAACGGATATTTTTCGATAATCGGAAGGCAATACGTGCGCGTATGCTCGTCGGTCAGAATAAATAATTTATCGTATGTTTTGCTGGTGACTGCCTTTTGCAGGTTTTCTTCCAGGTTATGGCAGATTACAACTTCTTGTTTACTCATAAATCTATTGTTTTTCCTGCAAAAATAGAAAAAAAGTAAAAAGTACATGTGTGTACGTTGACAATTAATTATTTTTGTGCTGAATTTACCAATAAATTGATTTATGAAAGGAATATTACCGGTTGCCTGTAGAATAGCAGGATACGCATTACTTATTTTATCTGTTTTTGTGCCTTTGTTGATGTATATGTTTGGTCAGGTACACGACGGGAATCTGATTTATGTAAAATTGGGAATTAAGTTGGTTGTCTGGCTGTCGCTGTTCATGATTTTTCTCTCTAAAGTAAAGGATGAGGCCGAAGAGACGGCATGTCTGCGCAGTAAAGCCATGAAATATGCCTTATATATCTGGGGAGTGTATTATATCGTGATGCTGATAAAGGGAGCTGTAAACCAGGATTTGCAGGTGGCCGACAATTCTGTCGGAATCGTTTATCTGATTATCTGTGTGATTTGTTGGGAGTTTTTGTATCAGAAGCATCGTATAGAAAAAACGTTCAGAAAAAAATAAGTTTTAAAAAAGGCTGCAATATTAAACCTTTAAAAGGTTTTGATGTCAAACCAGCGTTAAAACATTTGATTAGATCGGAATTATGAAAAACTGGGTTATGGGGCTGCTACTGTTATCCTGTGGGGTATACGCTTTTGGACAAAGCAGAGGTAGCAAAGGTTTAGTTTCGGGTACAGTTGTCGATGGAGATGATAACTCCCCGGTGATGCAGGCTACGGTACAGATTCTTGCGTTGAAAGATAGTTCGATGGTAGCTGGTAATGTGACTGATTTGGACGGATGCTTTTCTTTGTCAGCTCGTCCGGGTAAATATCTGTTGAAGGTTTCCTTTGTCGGATATTCGCCGTCTTTTCAGCCTATTACATTAACGAGTTCTAAACCACGTCTTAATCTGGGAACAATCTCCCTGCACTCGGATGCAGTTATGCTTGAAGGAGCTGTCATTGTAGCTCAGGCACCAGAGGTTACTGCTGCCGAAGATACATTGGTATACAATAGCTCAGCATATCGTGTACCGGAGGGTTCTGCATTGGAAGAACTGGTTAAGAAATTGCCGGGAGCAGAAATTGACGATGACGGTAAAATTACGATCAACGGAAAGAAAATAAAGAAAATTATGATCGACGGCAAGGAGTTTTTTGCCGATGATCCTAATATCGCCATGAAGAACCTGCCGGTTAATATCATCGATAAGATACGTGCCTATGAAAAACAGTCGGATATGGCACGAATGACTGGTGTGGACGATGGAGAAGAGGAAACCGTGCTCGACCTGAGTGTGAAGCCCGGAATGAATCAGGGATGGATTGGTAATACCGATCTGGCTGCCGGTACGAAAGACCGTTATAGCGGAAAGGTGATGATCAATCATTTCCGCAACAAGAACCAGCTGACTGCCATCGGTTCGGTCAATAACGTAAATGACAATGCTTTTCCCGGTGGAGGTGGAGGATTCCGTAAGGGAGGAAACGGTCTGACTGCTGTGAAAATGGCAGGTGTGAACTTTGCCACTGAAACAGAAAAGTTGAAGACTGAAGGAAGTGTCAACTTTAATTATAAGGATGCTGATATCGTCAGTAAACAGGCATCCGAAACTTTTGTATCATCGGAAAGCAGTTCTTTTAAAAACGCGCTAGATCATTCTCGCAATAAAAATACCAAGCTGGTGGCAGATGCCTTTATCGAGTGGAAACCGGATACCATGACTACTTTTGTATTCCGTCCTCGTTTCAGCTATGGTAAGACCGACAATACCAACGGACAGAACTCTTATACATTCAGTCAGGATCCTGGATATACAACTGATGAACTTTTCGGTACGGACGACTTGACTTCGCTGGTTTCCGAAGAAGATATTATCAATACGGTGCTGAAGAATACACTGAAAAAAGGTGATGACCTGACTGTAGGAGGTTCGGTGCTCGTGAACCGGAGATTAGGCAAGCTTGGTCGGAATATTACATTCCGTGGAAAATATAATTACACCAATAGCAGCAGTGAACAGTTTTCTACATCGGAAACAGAGTATTTCCAGAAAACTCCGGAAGAACGTATGGAAATATTGAACCGCTATATTACAACTCCTACAAAGAGCTACGATTATAGTGCGCGTCTGACGTACAGTGAGCCGATTTTTACCGGGGGATTTTTGCAGTTCAGCTACAATTTCCAGTATAAACACTCTACCACAGATAATTCTACATTCGATATGGGTGACAACTGGACGATTGGTGACGGAGTGAATGAAAGTAATCCGGGAGTGCTCAACAACGACTTGAGCAAGAGTGCAGCCTATAATTATTATAATCACCAGATGGATGTTACTTTCCGCTGGATACGTGAGAAGATGCGCTTGAATGCGGGAGTCAGCTTCCAGCCTCAGAAGTCGGATCTTTCTTATAAGAAAGGTGATCTGGATACAACGACTGTCAGAAATGTATTTAATTTTACTCCGACATTCGATTTTCGATATAATTTCTCAAAAACCAGTCAGTTACGCTTGCGTTATCGCGGACAGGCTTCTCAGCCGAACATGGTAGATTTGCTGCCTATCTCCGATAATACAGACCCGCTTAATATCCAGAACGGTAATCCAGAACTGAAGCCGACATTTACAAATGAATTGCGTGCCGAATATAATTTCTTTAATACGGAAAAACAACGGGGAATGTTTTCATTTTTCCGTTACCAGAATATCATGAACAATATAAGCGACCGCAAAGTCTACGATCCGGAAACCGGTGGATATGTTACTACTCCTGAAAATATTAACGGAAACTGGAACCTGATCGGAATGGTGGGAACCAACATTGCCTTGAGAAACAAGAAATATACCATCAATACGTTTACCAGAGCAAATTACCAGAATATGGTGAGCTATATAAGCGAGAAGGATCTTGTTTCTGATACAGACAAGAATATTACCAAACGCTTGTCGCTGGGTGAACGTTTAAGAGGTACGTACCGTAATGACTGGTGGGAGTTCTCTCTAAATGGCTCACTCGATTATACCCATTCGAGAAACAGTTATCAGGAAAGCAACAATCTGGATACTTACCAGTTTGCTTATGGAGCCAGCACCAATGTGCGTTTGCCGTGGAATATGTCCATTTCTACAGATTTGTCGCAGAATTCCCGCAGAGGATATGCCGAGTCGAGTATGAATACCGATGAACTAATTTGGAACGCTCAGATTTCTCAGGACTTTTTGAAGGGAAATGCTGCTACCGTAAGTATTCAGTTCTATGATATATTGAGAAACCAGAGCAATATCAGTCGTGTAATTACGGCTGCTATGCGTCAGGATACTGAGTATAATGCTATTTATAGCTATTGCATGGTACACTTCATCTATCGTCTGAACCTGTTCGGCGGTAAGGGAGCTGGTAAGGGAGGTCCCGGCTTTGCGCCTCCCGGACCTGGCGGACGTCATGGAGGATTTGGTGGTCCTCCCCATCGCCGGTTTTAAATAATATTCGAAAACGGAGATTCGCATAATGGCGGATACTCCGTTTTTTGTTCGTATCGGTTGGGTTGCTAGTGAATCTTTGTAAGGGAAATATTTTAAACAATTTTAGACTCCCTCCGATTTTCATGTTTGCGGAATCATTTAATTTTTTGTATTTTTGCCCGAATAGCAGAAATTTAGTATGAGAAAATTTTTTTATATCCTTTTGCTTTTGTTCGTCAGTGCTTTAGCTCAGGCACAAATGAACTGTACGTTTACTCATTATTCTCAGGAGAATGGTCTGTCTGAGAATTCGGTAATGGATATGGTACAGGATCACGACGGTATGATATGGTTTGCAACGTGGGATGGAATCAATCGCTTCAATGGCTACGACTTTAAGGTTTATAAGGCTCGTAAGGAAAACGATATGCGATGGAGTTCCAATCGTGTAGACCATTTGCAGGTCGACAAGTATGGAGATGTATGGTGCATTACTTACGATGGGAAGGCATTCCGTTTCGATAAGCGGATGGAAGCGTTTACCGAAGTTACGGCAAATGGGGCTGAAAAAGACTTGGTTATAACTTCTATCTTGCCGTTGGATAATGGGACCGTATGGCTGCTTACTGATAAAAACGGAGGTATCAGAGTGGTGCCTGACAGGAAAACCGGAACACTTGCTTCGAAAGTTTATTTGTCTACTGCTTCAAAAGAAAAAGGTACTGCTATCAAGACTGTTTTTTTAGATAAGAAAAACAGAGAGTGGCTGCTTACAAAAGATGGATTGCTTTGCATCGAAGGTAATAATGGAAAGCAGACTCCTTTTTTTGTAAATACGCATCCTGAATCCGGACGACCTAACCAGTCTTTTTTTTCGGCTGCATTCGTTAACGGACACGTATATTTTACCTCTAATAAAGGACGGGTATGGAAATACTCGCTGAAGGATGAAACATTCGAATTGAAAGACCTGGGCTTGCAGGACGATGTGATAAGCATATGGGAATTGTCTGGAGGAAAGGTCATTATGGCTACCCGCCGGTCGGGCTTCGTTGTGGGAGATGCAGCGCTCGAATCACTGAAGTATTACGGTCTGAAAAATGAATTTGATTTTTCTCAGCATCCGATACGGTCAATATATGTCGACAGTCATAATGAAGTCTGGTTCGAAGTAAACAAGATTGGTACGGTCTGTCATTTTAATCCGTCGACGGAGGTGTTCAAGGTGGAACAGGTTCCGGTTGAAAAAGAACCGGGTGATGCTCCAAAGTTTGCTGTCTGCGAGGATAAGCAAGGCAATCTGTGGGTACATCCGGTAGGAGGAGGACTGTCTTGGTTCGACAGAGAAAATAATGAGCTGAAGCCTTTCTATAATGAAGTGGGAACAGATGCATGGCGCTTCTCAAACAAACTTCATGCTATGATGCTCGACCATCAGGGCAATTTATGGCTGGGCACTCACTCCAAAGGACTGGATAAGGTTACATTCTTCAAAAACGAATTCCAGTTGATTAAGCCGCAGAACTGTAAGTACGATACCAATGCCAATCAGGTACGTTCGCTTTGTCAGGATTCCCGTAAGCAGTTGTGGATAGGTACACGTAATAGTAAAGTTTCTGTGTATTCTCTTGACTTACAGTTACAGGGTTATCTTACAGCCGACGGGCGCATATCACTTACTGGTACTCCTTTCAGAGGATTTGCCTATAAGATAATAGAGGATTCGAAAAAAAATATCTGGATTGCTACGAAAGGAAACGGAATCGTTCAGCTGATACCACAGGGAAGCGGATATAAGATGCTTCATTATACTTACGATGCCAACGATATCTATAGCCTGAGCCATAACAATGTGTACGACTTGTGTGAAGACAGCTACGGTCGTATCTGGGTTGTTACTTTCGGTGGAGGTATCGATTACATCGAAAAGGAGAGTGATGGAAGTGTCCGTTTTATAAACTCGCGTAATAATCTGAAATCGTATCCAATGGAACGTTGCTATAAGGCACGTCGTATGCTGCTCGACAAAAAAGGTATGCTGTGGGTAGCTACTTCCAATGGACTGCTGGCTTTCAGTGAAAAGTTCGAACGTCCCGATACGATTGATTTTCATTTGTTCGTGTGCATGCCTAATAAGCGTGAAGTGTTGAGCTGCAACGATATATACGATATCTTGCTTACACACGACGGACGTCTGTTTTTTGCTACTTTCGGTGGAGGACTGAATGAGCTTAAGAGCCTTGATAAGAATGGTAACGGCTTGTTTATTTCGTATTCGGCAAAAGACGGACTTCCTACCGATGTACTTTCTTCACTTGCCGAAGATACGAAAGGAGATATATGGATTGGTTCGGAAAGCGGTCTGAGCAAGATGGATATTGTCAACCATCATTTCGACAATTATCTGAAGCAGGAGATAGGAGAGGAACTCTCGTTTGAAGAAAGTACGGCAATACGTACCGAAGACGGGCGCTTGCTGTTCGGAACAAACAGAGGACTTTTGTGCTTTACTCCCGAACTGATACGGAAAAACTCCTATGTGCCTGGCATTGTATTGTCGGGCTTGAAGATAGCCAATAAAGATGTTGTTCCCAGACCGGAATCCGTATTGCCTGAGTCTTTGAACAGTTTGTCGCATTTGTATTTGTCGCATAAGGAAAACACCGTAACGCTTTCTTTTGCTGCTCTGGATATGAGTTTCCCGGAAAATGTAAAGTATGCCTATATGCTCGACGGGTTCGATAAGGAGTGGAATTATGTGGGTAAACAGCGTACGGCTACTTATACAAACCTGCCGAAAGGTAATTATATTCTTCGTGTGAAGTCGACCAACGGAGCCGGTATCTGGGTGGAGAACGAACGTGCCTTGCGGATAACCGTCAAGCCTTCGTTTTGGGAGACTCCTTATGCCTATGTGATTTACACATTAGGCTTTATGCTGATTCTGCTGGTTGGAGCCTATACACTTTTCGTTATTTACCGGTTGAAACATGAGGTGTCTGTCGAACAGCAGGTAACGGACATGAAGCTCCGCTTCTTTACCAATATCTCTCATGAACTCCGTACACCGCTTACCTTGATAGAGGGGCCGCTGGAATATATCTTGAAACGTTCGGATTTAAGTAAGGACGTACGCGAACAGTTGCAGGTGGTAGAACGTAATACACATCGGATGCTGAGGCTTGTCAATCAGATTCTGGATTTCCGTAAGATACAGAATCACAAGATGAAACTGTGCATCGAACAGATTGATATCGTCGCGTTTGTACATAAGATTATGGAGAATTTTGAATCCATAGCCGAGTCGAACAAGATTGATTTTATTTTCGAAACCGAACAGCCTAAGCTCAAGTTGTGGGTAGACGCTGACAAGGTAGAGAAAATAGTCTTCAATTTGCTGTCGAATGCATTCAAGTATACGCAGCCCGGAAAAACCATTACCGTATTTATCCTTGAAAATGAAGATACGGTTACCGTAGGAGTGCAGGATCAGGGTATAGGTATTTCTGAAAATAAGAAGGCTTCACTGTTTGTACGTTTTGAAACCCTGCTCGATAAGAACCTGTTCAATCCGAACAGTTCTGGCATCGGACTTTCGCTTGTGAAAGAACTGGTGGAAATGCACCATGCCAGCATACATGTAGACAGTAAGGAAGAAGAAGGCAGTTGCTTTAGCGTAGACTTCCAGAAGGGAAAAGACCATTACGGTGAGAATGCCGAATTTGTCTTGTCGGATAACGTGGAAATAATCGGTGAAGCATCCAAGCATTCCTTACCTGTGGATGTCGGAACTCCTGCCGTTGCTGTACCGGAGAATAAGCCGGAAGTTGTTCCTGCTGCTGATGAGGCTGACAAGGCATCGGTTTCTGAAACAAAGACAATGCTGCTCATAGAAGACAATCTGGAGTTGCGCTTCTTCTTGCGGAGTATTTTCAGCCAGCGTTTCCGTATTATAGAAGCTGCCAACGGAGTGGAAGGACTGGAGAAAGCCATTAAGTATGTGCCCGATATCATTATCAGCGATATTATGATGCCCGAGAAGGACGGAATAACTCTGGTGAAGGAACTGAGGGAAGAACTGACTACCAGCCATATTCCAATCGTATTGCTTACTGCAAAGACCGATATGGACACCAAGTTGCAAAGTCTGGAACTGGGGGCCGACAGTTATATCACCAAACCGTTCAGTGCCACTTACCTCGAAGCACGTGTTGATAATCTGCTGGCACGCCGTCAGAAGTTGCGTCAGTTCTATTGCGACCACCTGATGGATATCAATCCTCCTAAAGTGGAAAATGAGGAAGAAGAGGTAGATGTCATGTCGCAGCAGGACCGTCGTTTCCTGGAGCAGCTGACAAACTTTATGGAACGGAATATCGACAATGGAGAACTTGTTGTAGACGATCTGGTGCATGAAATGGCTGTGAGCCGTTCAGTCTTCTTCAAGAAGCTGAAATCATTGACCGGACTTGCTCCGATAGAATTTATCAAGGAAATGCGTGTGAAGCGTGCTGCCCAGCTTATCGAGACTGGAGAGTTTAATATGACACAGATTTCGTATATGGTGGGAATCAACGATCCGCGTTACTTCAGCAAGTGCTTCAAGCAACGCTTTGGCATGACTCCTACCGAATACCGTGAAAAGCAGAAAAACAAATAATTGAGATTTTTTATCGGGGAACCTTTCCGGAAATTTGTACAAAAGCAAAAGGATATTGTACAAATTTCCGGATTTTTTGTTGATAAGTTTTGGCTATTTAGTCTGTTTTTACTTATTGATTTTAGCATATTTTCATTAGAGAAAGATTAGCTTAATTAGGAAAAAAACTTTTTTTTTGTGTTTTTTATATAGGGAATAATTATATTTGTTGTCCATTTATAAATGGATATGTAAAGTTCTTAACAAGTCAAAGAAGCTTTTTGAGGAGTAAGTATTAACCTAATTAGTGAAAAGGCATGACACTCTTGTGTAAAAATGAACATATTTCGTGTACTAATTATGCGGAAGAATTCAATAAAGTTTTTACGTTGATGGAGATTCCCGAAGGGCATACTGTGGAACGTCGGTTTCTTAATACAACTTTTTTGGTGATTTTGTTACAAGGAGATATTGAGATAAGATATGAAATAGATAAATATTTTACTCCTCAATTGGGGTATATGTTTTTACTTCCAAAAAATAAACAAATAACGACCTTTGCTCGGAAAGCTACGACCTTATTATTATGTTCGTTTACAAACGATTTGAAGTTGTACTCGCGTTTTTCCATTCAACAGTTGTCGCATTTTATATCTGAAAGCACTTGTCAAAATCCATATTGCTTGAAACTAGATATACGCTTGCAAAGTTTCTTTTCTTTACTAGTAGATTGTTTAAAAGAGGGATTGGGGTGCATACACTATCATCAGATAAAGCGTGATGAACTTTTCTTGTATTTGCGTGCCGGATATACAAAAGAAGAACTGGCTTTGTTTTTCTATCCCGTTTTGGGCCAAAATTTAGAATTTAAGGATTTTGTATTAATGAATAGCCGCAAGATATTTGATGTCAAGAATTTTGCTTTACAGGCAAATATGAGTCTGAGTACGTTTAATCGGCGCTTTAAGGAAACTTTCAATGAAACAGCTAAAAACTGGCTCTTATTACGTAAACAGGAGTTTGTGAAGCGCGATGTTGCTTTGAGCAATTTGTCATTTAGTGAGATTGCTGAAAAATATAAGTTCTCTTCAACCTCGTATCTGGATACATTCTGTAAAAAATATTTTGGAAAGACTCCTAAAGAAATACGAAAAGAAGCAGTTGGAAAAACTGTATAGGTTGACTAGAATTATAGGGTGATTGTAAATTGTAATTATTTGACGTGAATTTGTAATTTTTGTATTTCCGTTGCTGTTTACCTTTGCAAAAAAATAAAATGATAGTGTAGATGATAAGGAAATATAGAAAATTACTCTTTCTATGTGCCTTTCTGTGTTTCGGAGGAAACGGAAATGCTCAAAACGTAGCTTTGAAGACAAATATGCTTTATTGGGGAGCTACTACCCCCAATGCCAGCGTTGAAATTGGTTTGAGCCGGAAGTTTACCACCGACTGGCAGCTGGCATACAATCCTTGGACGTTTAAGGATGACAGAAAAATGCGTTTCTGGCTTGTGCAGCCGGAATTGAGATACTGGTTCTGCGAGAGCTTCGAAGGTCATTTTGTAGGAGCTCACTTGCATGGAGCACAATATTATGGAGGTTTCAGTGATAAGCGATACGACGGTTACTTGGCCGGAGGGGGAGTAACCTATGGGTACAACTGGATATTGTCGTCGCACTGGAACCTGGAAGCGCTGATTGGTGCCGGATACGCTCGCCTGTGGTATAAGGAGAGTCCCCGCATTCCTTGCAGTAAGTGCCATGAAGACAAGACCAAAGATTATTGGGGGCTTACAAAATTGGCTGTATCGGTTTCTTATATCTTTTAAACGTTTGCAATATGAAATTCAGATATACATATTTAATCTGGGCTGGATGCTTGTGGCTTGGAGTAGCCGGCTGTGCATCATCAGGTATGAGTAAAAAAGTTGTGGTAACACCGGTGCGTACGCTTACTCCCGACAGCATGTCTACTGTGGGTGTGGATGTGAATATTCACATTCCGGAAAAGGCCTTTACAGGTCGCACCCGCCTCATTGTTGTTCCGCAGTTGCTGCAGAAAGACTCTATGCTGGCAGAATACACTCCTATGGTGTTCGATGCTCCTATCTATAGTAAGAAAATGAACCGCCGTGTACTTCTCGACGGCTATGTTGATACACTGGCAAATGTCGCACGCAAGGTAAACAACCGCAAGGAGTACGATGTAACCTATTCCGAACGGGTAGCCGTGCCTGCCGATATTGACGGCGGACGCATTGTGGCCGTACTTTCTACCAACGGATGTGGTGAGTGTGGTATTGCCGATACCGTAGATATTGCTTACATCAACAATATCCCTACGCTGATAGAACCTAAGAAATCGCTTCAACTGAACTGGATTGAGCCAGAGTTTGTTATCCGTCCCAAGGTTATGGAAGGCAGAGGAGAAGCTTTGTTGCAGTTCGTGATAAACCGTTACGACATCAACCTCTCGCTGGGTGATAACCGCAACGAGATGAACCGTATGCTTGCTACGCTGCAGAAAATCGTGACAGACTCGCTTGCCACACTGAACAGGGTAAGCATTTACGGTATGGCATCGGCTGACGGTTCGTATGCTTTCAATACTACCTTGTCGCGCAACCGTGCCAATTCTGCCAAAAACTGGCTGGTAGACCAGCTTCATATCAGTGCGTCGCAGGCTTCACGTTTCAGTGTCGGTTCCCGTCCCGAAGGCTGGATGCCGGTGCTGCAGGCAATGATTGCCGACGGACACCCCGACTCGCTGAAGGTAAGAGAAATATTAGATAAGTATAATGCCGAGAACGACGATGTGGCAGAATACTATATCCGCCGTCTGTCTTGCTGGAACGACATCAAAAACAATTACTTGCAGAAAGACCGCAAGGTAGAATACGTATATACATATACACTGAAGAGTTTCACTACCGATGCCGAACTGCTCGACATGTACGGCAAGCGTCCCGATGCCTTCAATGAAGAAGAGCTGTTGCGCGTATCAACCCTGAAGAAGACTCCCGAAGAAAAGAAAGAGGTATACCGTACCATTCTGCACTACTTCCCGCAGTCGCAGGTGGCAGCCAATAATCTGGCGGTACTTCTGCTGCGTGAAGACAAGGCAGATGAGGCAGAAGCTGTGCTCAACGGACTGAAAGAATATTCACCCGAGGTGCTGAATACCAAGGCAGCTGTATATGTATATAAGGGAAACAACGAAAAGGCAATCGAGCTGCTGCAAACCAATACCGAACTGCCTCAGGCGCGCTACAACCTGGCATTGATCAAGGCACAGGAAAGAAAGCTGCAAGAGGCGTACACACTGATGCGGGGGTACGAAGACGTTAATGCGGCGGTTGTATCGCTCAGTGTTGGCGATACACAGCATGCGGCTTCCATTATGGATCGCTGCGAAGACTATACTCCGCTGGCAGAATACGTACGTGCGCTGGTGGCTGCACGTATGCAGAAAGAGGCGGACGAGGTAGCAGCCCGTCTGGAACATGCGCTGCCCGACTGCAGGTTGAAGGAACGAATGCAAACAGAGCCGGATTTCCTTCCTTACCTTACTACACCGGCATTTCAAGCATTGACAGGAGGAAAAGACTATGAGTAGAGGTATAAAGATATTGTATGTATTGCCGGTGGCTGTGTGTCTTCTGTGGAGCAGTTGCATACGCGACTCCATTCCTCCCTGTCCGCCGCTGCAGGTTACGCTTACGGTAAAAGACAAGAATTACTTCAACATCGACGATGCCGTGAAGTTGGGACTGATGGAGCGCAAGGCAGAAAACCTGCCGTTTCGCGATTATGTGAGCACGCTATATTACATTGTACACGATGCCGAAGGAAAGGTAGTGGCAGAGCAGAAAAATACGCTGGTAGACAACGATGATCAGACTCAGCTTGTCACTCTTCCCGAGTCGTTGCCGTATGGAAAATATACCCTTACCGTATGGGGGAACATGAAAAGCGACGAACCGCTGGGCGAAGATGCTACTACGGCAGAAATGGAAGCTGTGGGTGCGGCGGCAAACGACATCTATCTGGCAAGTGCTACGTTCGACTATCGTTACGGCAACGAAGAACATTCGCTGGCCATGGAGCGTACCAAGGGCAACTTGCTTATCAAGGCGGAGGGAATTCCCGATAACATCGACTTCTCCACCAAGGATATACAGGATATTTACAATTTTGTAGACAATGGTTTCCAGTATTCCACCCTGACCGATATACATACCGAGCTCGACTGGCAGGAGATACGCAGTGAAATAAAGAGCGAAACGCTGATGTGTCCGTCGCCGTCGTACGAAGGTTCTACGCTGAGTGTGATGTTTATCGACAAGTCGGCAGCCGGAACCCAAGGCAGGGCAACCTACCATCCTACGCTAGAACCACAGGACGTAAACATCACCATGGGGCGTAACGAGATTACCATCCTGAAGTATGTGTATGTAGACGAAGGCGGAAGCGGTGAGGGCGACTTCGAGATTTACCTTCGGGTAAATGATAACTGGGAGTTACTACACGGTATGGAACTGGATTGATTGACCGATTATTGATAATGTTATTATTTATAGTTTAATTTTTTAAGTATGAAGAAAAACTATTTATTGGGAATGGCTTTGATAGCGTCATTGTCATTCTATTCTTGCGACAAGGAAGTTGTCTATGTGCAAGACGGAAATGGTGTAGAGAGTGTAGCTGACGGTGCTCAGATTATCACACTTCAGGTGGAAAATGGTGGCGACGGACTGGCTACCCGTGCCGGACGCCCGCTGTTTAGTGCCGAGGCTAAACAGACTATTGAAAATGTGAAGCTGTGGATTTGTGATGGTACTGGTAATGTAAAGTATGTAAAAGAAATCTCTGCTTGGAATACTGATAGTGTTTCAACAGTATATACTACCGGTGGTCACGGTCGGCAGACTACTATCGAACTGACGGATGCAGATAAACTTGCTGCCGGTACTTATCAGATTTATGCGGTAGGTTATAGCAATAGCAGTGCTTATACTTTGACTGATGTCACAAAAGTTGCAAAAGAAGGTACTTTCAACGAAAACATGGTGTTGCCATGTAGTACTGCAGGTGAAGAAATCTTTGCCGGACAGATGGAATTAACTGTAGAAACTGGAAAAGGTTTCAAGAAGCCGATAGTACTGAACCGTCAGGTAGCAGGTGCCTTTGCTTATGTGAAGGATATTCCTTTTATGGAAGGTGCTAAGTATCTGAAGCTGGTTGCAAGTGCTCAGAATCAGTCATTGGTTCTTGGTAACTTCAATAGCGTTGATCTTACTGGAAATGGTTCTGGAAATACAGGAAATGTAAAATATGTAGTAAACGGTACCAATGGTAAATCTGGAAGTGAAACTTATGAGATTAGCTCTATTGATTTGAATAAATGGTTTACTGCTATTAAGGATGAGGACGGTGATAATTTGATTGATGCGGGTGAAAACTGGAAAAATCCACATAGACCTAGTGGCAGCCCTGCAGCTGGTACATATCCTACTTTCCAGAAAGGTTCTGCTTTTGGTGGTGAATTTGTTATCCCGTTTGCACATGTAGATGGAAAACAGACTTTGACTTTGCAATTGACAAATGCAGGTGGAAAGGTACTTAGAAGCTGGAAAGTGAATTTGGGTTCAACGGATGAACAGTTGAAGCAAACAATTACATGCTGGAATAGTAGATCTACTGACTGGAGCACTTCTCTTTCTGGTGAATCTGCAAACACCTACAGCCTCGTACGTAACCACTTGTATGGTATTGGTACCAGAATGAATGATGAAGCTAATCCCGGAAAGCCGGGTGTTGATCCAGATCCAGATCCAGAAAATCCAAATGACAAACCAGAATCATTGAACAACAAGCAGGAGCTTGTATTGAAAGTAAACGATAACTGGGAAGTGATTCACGGAATGGAATTGGATTAATTTTCAGACCGATATATCGAATAGTATTGCCTGACATTCGGGCAATACTATTTTACCCTGTTTTTTGAATTTCCGAAGTCAAGTAACAAAAAGCTCTTCTGCAAGACGCCGGCAACAGCGAGATTTTTCATGAACGATACGAATCGGAGCCGGAAGACTGCCTGTCTTTCATTATTATTCCGAAGGCAAGAGCCAGGCAGCTTTCCGTCATTATTCAGAGAAAGAATCGCGTAAAACCGCAGGCAGGTAGTACCGTTTTATGCACGACGGGGAAGTGAAGTAATATTGTAAAAACTATAAAATTTAAAGATAATGAGCGTATTTTTCCAGACATCCAGACAAAGGAGTTTTCTTTCCGCCTGTCGAATAGCCGGAAAGAAATGGTCTGCATCGGTGCCGCTGTTTCTGGCTGCACTGCTGACAGTTGTATTTTATTCATGCCGCGATGAGGATTTACTTCCCTCGGTGCAATCTTTCGAACAAGGCGGAACACGTGCTGAGACTGCAAGTACCTCGGGACTTGATGTGGTACAGGATGCTACATACGGTGCTACATACAAGCCCAATTGTCGTGTTCCTTTGGTGGGTGAAGGAAGAGTAATCAACCAGATAACCAAGAATTTGGTAGGCGTTTTAAGTAACTCGGATAATAAGTTGGAATATTTGGTAGATAAGAACTTAGATAACTTTGTTAGTTTGAAGGGATTGGCAGAGGTAAATGCAGGGCTTCCAATTTTGTCTGTAAAAGATGTCAATCGTGTTTACTACGATTCTTCTAATGGCATTAAGGTCGGATTCTTGTATAAAGACCCAGGAGGTTTACTAAGCTTAAATGTATTGCAAGGCTTTTGGGTAAAGACTTATTTAAAAGGCAAAGAACAAGACGGTTCCTCTACATCAGGAAGTGGTGAAAATTTTCAGTTACTAAACTTAAATCTCTTGAATGTATCCGGAGGGTTAAGTGAAATTTCATTTACTACTACTAAACCTTTTGATGAGGTACGCATCGGTTGTGCTTCCATTGATGTCGATGTACTTAGTGGACTGGAGTTCTACTATGCGTTTGTGGGGGAGAATCCTAAAAAGATAGCGGCAGAAAAACATGAATATCCTTACGCTGAGCAGGAAAGACCACTACATCATTTGTCGAAAGGAGATTTAGTAAACGAGAGTCTAACTGATGGACCGGTATGTGAACTTGTAAGCGGACTTTTGGGTGGTGGACTCACCTGTCGTGTAGATTTTGGAGCGACGATACCCGTTGGTTCAGAAGTAGGATATTATACAACAGGAGGTGGATTAGCTTCTATTTCTTTAGGAGCTACTGAATTAAATGCCTATGACACAAGTGATAATAATCCTCAAAGCATTAATGCGGAAAGTGGTATCGGAGTATCAGCTTTAGCAGGAGGCGCAAGAGAGTTTAGCATGATATTAACAAAAAAGGATACCCGAAGATTGGAACTTGATTTACCATCTGGTATTAATTTGTTATCAGCAGTGCAGGTTCATTACGCCTACTCCCGCGACCCGGTAGAGATAGACGTATCCTCTTATTTTACCATTGGCAATGATACCATTTCTACCGATTATTACAACCTCCCGACACCATCGGAAGGTACTGTAATCTATTCACTTATTAGCTCGCCTAATGGAGTTACATCTCCTGAGATATCGGGCAACCACATAACTGGCATGACCGTAAATGGTGACTATGTAGTAAAGGCTGTATATACCCGAGAAGAAAAAGAAATTTCATGGTCGTATGCGGTGATTCATCGCAATAAAAAAGAAGCTGAGGCGGGTTGTAATACGATGATGATTAATACTTCTGGAAATGAGGGACAATATACAGTGGTTGAATCTAGTGGATCGCAGGGAGGTATTTCTTTGTTCAATAAGATAAACAACCGCCAGAATCTGGTTGATGGTGATTATACTAATTATGCAGAAGCTACCAATGTATTGAGCTTGATTCAGTTTGGCAGTCTGGCTGGTGTACATTCTTCTCAAGACATTGCTCTGCAAGGAGGAGGAAAGACCCGTGTGGGTTTTGTAATGCAGACAAATAATCAGCTGCTGGGTGCCGATGTCTTGAAGTTTTTCTTTATCAGACTGTATAAAGATGGTAAAGAAGTGTTTTCCGGACTGACGGCAGAAAATGACGCGGTAGGAGTGGGACTGGTAGGAAACGACGGAAGCAAGTTGCGCTTTTATGTGGAAACAGATCGGACATTCGATCAGGTGGAGCTTTGGACTGCAGGCTTGCTGAATGTCAATTTGAATACCTTCCGTCTGTATTATGCTTTCTACGAACCTGTTACTTGCGAAGAGTATGCAGGGACATCGGAGGCTTGTATGGAAATGATTACGGCGCAGAAGCATGGGGCGACTATCAACTATGCGGAAACAAAATCTTCGTCGGTGGCAAGTGTGGGGGCTACCACGAACAACCTGTCGTACGTAATCGACAACAGTCAGCAGACAGCGGCTTCTATTGTAGCTGGAGTAAGCCTGATAAGCCGTCCTACCGTGGCTGTAAAATTTAATTCCATCAGAGGCGGACAGCCGCTGGGTGCCATACTCCGTACGCCGGGATATGTGCTGAATGCGTCTGTTCTTCAGAATGTGACAATAGCAGCATACAATGGTGGACAGGCGGTAGCAAGTGAGTCTACTTCCAGCGGATTGGCTTCCATCGAGGTGATAAGCGATGCCGGACTGGCTTATATGGAGGTTACTCCTTTACAGGATTACAATGAAGTACGTATTTCGTTCCCTTCATTGGCAGATGCGCTCGAAACAGTCTGGCTGTCGGGTTTCTATATCCGTCCGGATGCCAACGGGAATGGTATTCCCGACTGTGCGGAAGAGCTTGAAGTTCAAGGAGAAATCGACATTGTATACAGGGATATAACCGAACATGTTTGTGTGGGTGAAAAAACCTATTTGGGTAATGTACGTATCTCTGTCGATGCTAAACCTGAGCTATTAGGTACTGAACTTACATTTACCTGCTATCCGTATAACGGCAACGGACAGAAGATAGAACAGGAGGCTGCATTGCAGCAGGATAACAATGGCTATTTCTTTGAATTGTCATTGCCGGTAGGCGATTATTCTATTTCGGGATTGTCTACTTACAACGGGCTGCGTGCTCAGGTACATCCGCTGAAGACTACCTGGAAGAGAAATGCGTTAGATACCGACTGGAACAACTGGAACAACTGGACGGACGGTTCTCCTTGGGGATGTACTAAAGTGGTGATTCCTGCAGGAGCCACACGTTATCCGAACTTGAATGCTTGGGGTAGTGTAGATAAATTCTATGGCGGTAACTATTGTGCGAATATTCATTTCGAACCGGGAGCTGCTGTACTCAATACACAATATCTGGAGTATGACTGTGCATACGTGGAAATGGAAGTACAAAGCGGTATGTATCATATGATTTCTACTCCACTTCACGGCATGGTTACGGGCGATATGTTTGTTTCGCCTGAGATGCCGGCATACTTTACTCCGCTGAATGGGGCTACTTATCGTGAAGTGCGACACAATCCGGTAGTACGCCAGAAGATGTACAGTCGTGCGGTTACAACTGCAACTTCTGGTACTGATCCTAACGGTACTGTAGTTGCCACTGCCGACTGGAGCCGTACATTCAATGCCGTGGCTCAGCCGTACGAGCAGGCACAGGGCATCAAGATGATGGTTGGAAATGATTGGGGGACTTCTTATCGTCTTCGTTTCCCGAAAGCATATACCGAGTACAATTATTATACGCTTTCCGGCGGATGGGTTAAAAAAGAAACTTTGCCGGAAGGGGCAAGAAATATGAATGGAAAATTTGCTTATGAAGTGATTGGATTTAATCCGGAGAATGCAGGTAGTTCATTTACTTTTGAATTGCGGAATGAAGAACAGGGAGCTACCTGTTTTGTGGCAGGCAATCCGTTTATGAGTTATCTGGATATAAAGACATTCCTGACAGAAAATAAACAGTCTGTTCAGGCTATCCGTATCATAGATTCTGAAAATATTTTCGGAGGAAAAGAGGGATTGGTCAGAATTTCCTTAGGTGAAAACGGAGATTTAAGCTTTGATGTAGCTGGAGAACAGAGCAACACCATTGCACCGTTGCAGGCATTTTATGTAGAGGTGTCAGGAGATTATGCTTCAGACAATGTTAATATAACTTATACCTCGAATATGTTTGTACAGCCTTCTGCAAGTACTGCAACCAGAAGTTCCCGCAGTGCTTCTGTTCCGACAGCAGGCGAAATGAAAATCTCGGCTGTATCGGGTAACTCTGTAAGTTCTTGTTCGCTGCTTCGCAGTGCCGGAGCATCGGATGCATACAATGCGAAGGAGGATATTGTTTCACTGATTGACGAGGACTTTATGCCGAAGGTAAAGGTGTATACCGTAGCCGACAAGCGTGCGCTCGATATTCAGAAAATGAGTAATGCAACTCGTGTGGGTTTAGGATTCATGGTAAAGGACGGTTCGCAACAGACAGAATTCACTTTGGACTATGGCAGCAACTGGAAGGGATGGACACTGGTTGACAAGCAGACAGGAAAGCGCTACCTGCTGGATGGTACTTCGCTTACAGTAAATGCAGGTGCGATGAAGAGTAATGACGGACGTTTCTATCTCGTAAAAGAATGAAAGGAAAGTAGGTTATGAAAATGAAACAATTCATACATGCTGTATTTTATGCCCTGACTGTGTGTGGCTTCCTCCTGTTGGGAGCCTCATGCAGCAAGGAGAATGAACCGGTACAGACTGTTGAGGGAGTAACGGTTACCATTGCGGCTCAGAGTGACTTGCAGACCCGTACTTCCTTGCCGGTTTATGATAGAGATTATGGAAATAATATTCGTGGTGTGCAGCACGTTACGGATGTATATCTCTATATTTACGAAATGGACGAAGCTGGGACCGATGGTGAGTGTAAAGCCCGCTTTAATGTGGGGTGGAGAGAATACTTTGGAGCTAATAATCTTCCGAATGAAACGGCAGAAATGTGGTATACGTTTGCTTATACATTTACGGTCGGAAAAACTTACCGGCTGGTAGCGGTAGGTGTAGATGGAGCTGAATCGGAAGATATCATGCAAGATTATGATGGCTGGAACTCTATTCTTACCTATGGATTGCCAGAGTCTATTCGGACAGGCAGTAAGCTGACTGATCCGATTACACTTCAAGAGGGTAAAACTCCGACTGATATGGCACATTCGGAATTCTTTACAGGGTACGTAGATTTCAAGCCAGCATCGGAGAGTGACAAGAATATTGGTGAGATTAATTTGTGGCGCAGGGTCGCAGGTCTGCAGGTTTGCCTGAATCAGATTCCAAAGGAAGTAGAGCGCGTGAGAATATTGCTTTATAATTCGCAGAATACACAAGTGAAACTATTGCCCAGTGCCCCCCAAGAAAGTGAAACGGATAAGATAATTACAGATTTCATTACCAGCCCTTATGGGAATGTTTCTTTCAACGAAGAGGGCAGGATACTGATGGATAAGACCTTTACAGAGGATGATTTATATCTTCCGGGATCTAGTACAGGAGTCGTTTCTGATTATGCTTACAAATGTTCCCTGACGGCATTTATGCTGCCTGTCAATATCCCAGACAGGGAGCTGTACGACTATACGCTTGTAGCGGAGTTTGTTACTACCTCCATGACCGGTATTGTAGGTTCCAGCAAAAAGGTACGGTTGATAAAGCCTTGGCAAAATAGCGACGGACTTGATTTCGAAGACGAAACTGATATAGGCACAGGTATTATCGACGACCTCGACAAGTATCTTTTCCCGATTGAGGCAAATCATTTTTATTGTCTGGGGATTCCGTCAAAACCTATAGACTGTTCAGGCGTGTTGCAATAACAATTGGCACTGTGTAAGGTAGTTACAAGGGTATGAAGTTTCTTAATTGGATGATTAACTTATGAAATATACTAGATTGATTTATATGTCAGGCATTGTCCTGATGCTTCTTTCTGCCTGCAGCGATTCGTCGTCGCTTGATGCAGAAGGACAGAATGGGAAGCCACTGCAGCAGACGTTTACTGTAGCGGTAGAAAGTGTGGGCGAGCTTTTTGAAGGTGGAGAAGGGGTGAATCCGGCTACTGTCGCATCACGCCGTCCTATTTCGAGCGTTACACCTACGCAGACGTTCGACAAGCTCAGTATACTGATTGTGGAGTATCAGAGCCCGGCAAAGGTGGTATATAAAAAGACGATTGAAAACTGGAGTAATCCGGATAACAAAGCAAGTTATCCCTGGAGTACGGAAGACGGACAGGGACGGTATGCCACGATTACGCTTACCGGCAGTGAGTGTCTGGAGGAAGGAAAGAATTACATGGCATATGTAATTGGTTACCAAAGCGGAACTTACGGAGGCTATGAGCCGTTTAAAGGTGTAGAAGTAGGGGATTATTACAATCAGACTGAAACCGTAACTATCCCTAATGGAGGGTATGCTGAAGAAGTTTTTGCAGGTGCAGAAATTTTTTGGGTGGAAAATGGAGTGATTCTTTCCAAACTGAGTGCTGAAGCAGAGGCACAGCATGGACTGATGGTAGCTCGCCGGCAGGTAGCGGGTACGTTCGGCTATTTTACCCGTGTGCCGGTGCAGGTAAACGGCAGTAGTGTGGCTAAGCTGCGGCTAGTTGCGACCAAACGTAATCAGACTATTATCTTCGGAGGATTCAGAAGTGTGGACGATGCTTTCGATTTTCATAAGGATAATGTGATAAATGGTATGAATCCGCGTACGGACTATGATTGTGCTTTGGCAGAATCAGCAGTGAACGATGCGTTTTCTGTGTATGAGATTGACTTGTGCAAGTGGTTTCCTGGCAATACAGAGAACATGCTATTACCCTTGGATATGAATGACGATGGTTATTTGGATAGTGCCGATATGAACTGGCAGACTGATGAGGAAGCCTATCCTAAGGGGACGATTTCATTACCGAGGGGTACGGTATTCGGTGATAGCTTTTGGGTTTCGGTTGTTATGACGCAGCGAGATGTGGAAGAAGGAATACCTACTTTCCAAATGCAGATGCTTGATGCGGAAGGAAGGGTGATAAAGTATTGGGATATTATTTTACGTAATTACGAAACTGCAGGTGAAGACCGTACATTGGTATCGTTGCCTGATGGAGAGAACGGACGTACTGTGATTACCGAACTCGATAATATTGATACAGAAACTTGTTTTAGTATTGTACGTAATCGTTTGTATACGATGGGGGAAAAGAGTCAATCGCAGAATTATAGTGAAGATGAGCCTATCGATTTAAGTTCAGCCGGAGTGCTTGTGCTTGATGCTCGTCATGAATGGCAGATTATGAATTCTATTATCTTTAATTAGGTATTTATATTACATTTTGTTAATAAAAGAACAATATCCCCAACTTATTTAGCAAGTTGGGGATATTGTTTCAGAATTCAGTGGGTTTTCCTGTATTCTGCATATAGTTTGTTCTAATTTTAGAACGGATAACCGATTGCGAAGTGGATGCCCATTCCGTCCTTGAAGTTCGGTATGTTGTAGTATTTGGAGATTCCTGTTTCGTAAGGTACGTGCAGGGCTACTCCCCAGTCGAGGCGAAGTACAAGGAAAGACAAATCGTATCGGATACCCAGACCCGTTCCCAATGCAATATTGTCGAAGAACTTGTTGAACGTAAACTGCGCATCGGGACGTGCTTCGTCTTTCCGCATCAGCCATACGTTTCCGGCATCGAGAAACAATGCTCCGTTCAGATTGCCTCCGAAAAGGTTGGAGAAAATGCGGAAGCGATACTCCAGGTTGGCTTCCAGCTTGATATCTCCCGTTTCGTCTACGTACGAATAGGCTGCGTTTTCGGCCGGATGAAAGCGTCCGGGACCGATAGAACGTACCGTGAAGGCACGTATGCTGTTGGCTCCTCCTACGTAGAACTGTTCGTTATAGGGAGCAATGGTCTTGTTACCGTATGCCCAGATTACTCCGGCCATCAGTCGTCCGGCAATCTGCTGCTTGTCGTTGATGTAGTAAAGCGGTCGTATCTCGCTCGAGAACTTCAGGAACTGTGCAAATGGAGTTCCGAGGAATTTCTTTTCTCTTTCTTTCAGACTCTTGCCGAAGGCTGCATAAATAAGTGAGGTGACATTACCTGCCGAGCTGAAAGAGTTTTCCCACCATATTCGCATCCGGCGGTGACGCCATGAATCATCGTAGGTAAAGGTGTAGGTGACCGAAGGGATGAACTGGTCGTCCAGACTGTGAAACAGCATGGGGTTGGCCTGTGCAATCGAGTCGAATGTAGCCGTACGGTGCTGCAAATGGTTGAATGCCAGATGGAGTGGTGTTACGGTATGTTTCATGCTTCTTGACGGGCGGAAACTGTACGAAACGGTTCCTCCGAAAGACAGCATCTTGAAGTATCGGGCACGGTTTACCTGTTCGGCATAAATCTTGAAGTTCGTTTGCGACGGGAAGCGGAACGGGTCAATGCGGTCGCGTACCCATGGAAGTACAAGGCGAGGGAACTCCAGTGACAGGACTGCTCCCAGTTCGTAGGAGTTCATGACAGACTTGTCGCCGTCGACGGTTGAGCTGGTTTGCCATTCGTATGAACCTTTCAGCTCCAGATTGAGTGATGCTCCCATGCGGCGGAAGTTTTTGCGCGACAGGTTGAATATGGCTCCGGGACCGGTCTGCTTGGTACTCTTGGTAGTGACGTTAAGCTCCAGCTCACTGTTGTAGGGCAAGTCGAACATGGCATTCACGCGTACGTCGAGTGTATCTTTTTCTGCTCCTGTACGGGGAGTATATTGAAACTCGCTGAACTTGAACACACCCAGTCGTGCCAGAGCTTCCTGGGTATAGTTCTGTCTGGTCTGCGAATAGACTTCTCCCTTACGGTACAGGAAACGCTTGCGCAGCACTCCGTAGCGGATGCCCGGCTTCTTTCCGGAGTAATAGATGGTAAAGTTGCGCAGCTTCAGTGAGTCGTTAGGCTGTTCATCGTTATATCCCGTCAGGTACACAGAAGTATGTCCGATATGATACGTGCGGAGGGCTTCTTCGGGAATACTTTGCCGGGGTACAATCTTTAACTTGACGTACCCTTTGCGCATGATTGTATCGGCAAGGAAAGTGATGAATTCATTTCTTGCATAGTAGTATCCGTTGTCGCGGAAGAGGTCTATCAGACGCTGCCGTTCCTGATTCAGGACCGTCACGTCGAAATTATCTCCGCTGTGTATCAGCCGTTCGTCGAAATGTGCATGAATCAGACTGTCGGTTTGTGGTCTGAATCCTTCGTATGTCACGGTATCTATGTAGTACGGATTTCCCATATCGATGTCGTAACTCAGTTTTACAGCCCGCGGGTTACGGGTACTGTCTACCCGGTAAGTTACTTTTCCGTCGAAATACCCGTAGTCGTGCAGCAGATTGGACGCTACTTTTATTCGGGTTTCAGGATTTACGGTAGAAACATATACCGGTTTGGCAGCCAGTTTTTTGAATATCCACTTTCCGAAGCCTTTTTCATACCTTTCAAAGCGATTGTATATCCATAGTCCGAAAGGTATCGGAAAACGGATATTGGGCTTTACCACGATGGCGTTGTTCGGAGCAATGCTGATAGCTCCTTCCGCTTCGGCAAGTGCCTTTTGTCCTGCCTTGCTCTTGTCTTCGTTGTTGATGGTTACTTTCTTCAATCCCAGATACAAGGTTTCCCCTTCCGGCAAGTGCTTTGTCGTAGAGCATGATACAGCCATCATGGCTGCAAGCAGAAGCGTCAGGATATGATATGTTTTATATTTCTTCATGGATATGTAATTATGCTTCAATCAGTTTTCTGTTGTTTGTTCGGGCTGTTTCTTTTTGCGGGAGCGGAAGATGAACAGTTCGCTTAGTTTGCTCACTTTCTTTCTCAGTACGATACCGGCTCCTGTTTCTATCACCTCACCGTCGAGTATGCTTTCGTAATTCTTGTCGTGGAAAATCTTGATGTAGCGTGTACCGCTGTTGTCCAGACGGTATTCCAGCGAAATGTTGTCGATAAACGACTCGTCTTGCTGCTGTACATCGTTTCCGGTAGATATTTTTCCTCCGATGATAACCTGGAAGCGGTTGTTCCAGAATCGTTTGGCAAACTGGAAGTTATAATCCGTACGGGTATTTCCGGTTGCGCCTTCATCGGTCGTTTCCATACCGAAGTTTATATCTATTGTTTTCAGTGCATTTCCTGCTATCTTGTTTATCTCACTTTGCAGGAACGAGTTCAGCATACTGTTGGTGTCGAATCCTTTGCCTCCGGTATTGCTTTCTGACATATATATACCCGTAACCAGCATGGTGACAGCCAGCTTGTTTTTCTCTTCGGCCGATTTGGCAGCGAGTTCGTTCTGCATGGCACCGTCGTCGGGAGCTTCGAGTGTGAAGGTAAAGCCCAGATCTTCCAGGCGGTTTGTCAGATTCACTCCCACGTTGAAGTTTACCATACGCGTACTTTCTCCATCGGAAGAAACCGACGCACGCACCCGTTCCGAAGCCTTTATGTTCAGATTCGGGTTCATAACGTTTCCGGTCCATTCGATATAGCTTCCATCCTGAATGTAGAAAGTCTTCAGCGGGATGATAGGCATTTCGTATTTCATTTCTCCGCTTATCAGCGAATAACGGCCGTTGAGCAGCATGTTTCCGTCGGGCTGATACTGGAATGACAAGTCGCCTCCACCTTCCAGCAGCATGTAGTTGCTTCCGCTTTCATTTAAGTTGACACGTGCCTGCACAGCCTCGTCGATGTGAAGTGTCATCAAAATATCCATACCTCCCAGCGACATGGCAGGAATGTGAGGCTTGGCTATGTGAGTCGTATCGCTGAAATCCACAAACGTGACAGTTTCGTTCAGGCGGTCTTCTACGGTCAGCGGAGAGTCTTTCAGTACATAAGTGAAATCACTGCTTCCTAAAATATTCATGTTGCCTCTCATGGTAAGGGCATCCGGCCGTCCTTTCAGCATGGCATTTACATCGACATAAATCTTACCGTGTACCAGCGACTCTTTGGTCTGTTTGGCATTGATCAGCTCAAAGTTATGCGCTTCCATTTTCAGGTTTATATCCATAGCAGCCATGTCGGTCATGTCTACGTAACCGTCTATGCTGAACGGTGTCTTTCCCTTGGTAAAGATGTTGAAGCGTTTGAATTTTAGTCGGCTGTTCTCAATCTTCAGCGGTCGGTTGTCGAGTTGCAGGTTCAGTGAAGCCTGTGGAATATTGATTATTACACTGTCAAGTCCCAGTTCTCCGTTCAAGACGGGCTGTGACGTGGAACCCTCTATGGAAATCGAACCGTCCAGGTCGCCTTTCAGCCTGGCCATATCATCGGGAATGAATGCGTTGGCTACCTTCAGCGGCAGATGATGCAGGTTCACATCTGCCGTCAGATTATCTTTATCATTTTTCCCCGTGGCAGAAAGGTACGTTCCGTTCAGGCTCATTATTTCTTCATCGTTCAGCATCAGGAAGCCGTCTATGCTGTGTTCTCCTGTTTCTTTAGGCAGATATACGGCACTCATTTCCCAATTGCCCAGCTGTTGCTTGTTGTAGGCAAGGTTGTTGATTTCTATGTCGGTTGCAACTTGCATGCTCGACTCGCTTTGTATATAGTGTGCCTCGGCGTTGATAAAGCCGGCTATGTCGGGCATATATGGGATGATGCGCCGGAACTCAGCTATGTCTATCTGGTTGAGAGCTACGGTAAGATCCTGCTGTACGAGAGAGTCCGGAGTAGAATATAAGGATAATCCGGAATGATTCTCATCGTATATCTTGACGTCGGCATGGATACGTCCCTCGTCACTCAGATAGATATAGTTGCCGTGGTTCACCTTAAACGGACGATATACCAGAGTAGGATTGTCCGGAGTGATGTGCATGCTGATGCCGTTGGGACGTAGCTGTGCCTTCAGACCGAGATCAACTCCGGTTTCTCTTTTACCGTTCAGGTAACCTATTGCCAGTTGTGCATCGGTAGATCCGATATATCCGTTCAGTGAAATGTCGAAGGCTTCCTGACGTTTGTTGGCAAGAGCCTTTACACCACTGTAGAATTTCACCTGCACAGAGTCTTGCAACGTCTTGAAGTAAATCGTATCCAGTTGAAGACTATCGGTCCGCAAGCCGTACAAGTCGATGGAACCGTTTAATCCGTCTTCCGGCGAAGTGCTGAAGCTGGCCCGCAGACGATTGTAGTTTACATGCTGTGAAGCCAGGAAGTTGGCCACCGGATTGTCTGATCCGGAGAATACTTTCAACTGTGCCGAAGGCAGCATTTCTCTGATCAGGCGCTGATTTATGTGTTTTTTCTTCCACTGCTCTCCAAGCTCCTTGGCTACCAGGTCGCTCTTGCTCATAAACTTGTCGAGGCTGTTGGCCGATTTGAAAAGGAATGTCAAATCGCCTGCATTGACATATCCCCTTACCGAATCGGTAGCCATATCGAAACCGGCATGCAGGTCTTTGGTCCTGAAGTTTCTTTCGGCTGTTACGAGCTGTATACCGCTGACGGTAGCACGTGCTTTGTGGCGTTGCTTCATATCCGTCTGTGCATGCACCTCGATGTTCATCGACGAACTGAAAGGCGTGCTCATAAGTGACAACGCCTGCCAGTCTAACAGCCGTACATGAGTGTTCAGGTCGGCTTTTATCATATTCGGCTGAAGCAATGCCTGCAAATTGGCCGATACGTCTATTGCCCGGTTGTTGACATTCAGCATCATTGAAGCCTGAGAGTGTTTCAGACCGGCATCGAGTGTGACTCCGGAAAACAGAAGCGAGCCATACCGGAAGTGTGAAACCTCACCCTTCAGCAGAGCGGATGTTTTCGGAGAGAAAAAGTCGAATCCGTTTCCTTCGGCATGCAGTGAAGCCGAAAGTCCGAATATCGAATCATGCGGCATAAACTCGTGTATGTTGAGGCTGTCGATATTCAGGTCGACCAGATAGCCTTCTTTTTGCAAATCATAGTCAGCTTTTAAAATAACATTGGCTTTTTTGCCCGGAAAGAACTGCATGTTTGCTCCGAGCAGACTGCCGTTGACCGAAGCTTCTCCTTCCAGTTTCATACCATATGGCAGCATGACACCGCTGAACATACTTTCTACAAAGTTCAAGTTGCCCGTTTCTACCGATAAATTGATGTTACCGTTTCTCTGGAGACTGTCCATAGGCAACGTAATACTTCCCGTAGCCTGTGCACGGAAAGCATCCTGAATGCTTGCCGAGAGCGTGGTAAGACGAATCTCCTTCAAGTTTCCGTCTATGCCGGCACGTATCTGCAATGGGGCAGACGGATATTTTTTTATGAAATCTTCCGGCATTCCGGTGATAACCTTCAGTAAATCATTCTTGCCGATGTCAGCCATCAGACGAGCATTGATCATACCGTCTTTTTCAGCATCAGTCGCCTCCCAGTCCATAGATGCGCTGAATTCGAGATACGAATCGGGGGTTGTTATCTGTAACGACGGAACTTTCAGTGTCTTGGCATCCGATACCAGTTTTCCTTTTGTTGAAACAATTTCCAGTCCGGAGCGTTCCTTTAAGTTGAAGTCGCGGATATTGGCATAGATATCATTTCCGGCATAGTAGGCAGAATCTACATCCAGCTTGATGTTGGTTATTCCGATATGCGACGCATCGAATCCTTCGGCAGCAGGAAGTGTATTGGTATCAAGATAAGCACTACCGTTTGTCAGTTTAAGTGAACCTGCCGAGTATGCCGACTTATGTAAGTCGACCAGTCCGTTCCGTAGAGAAAGCTTTTCGAGCGATGTTGACATGCTGAATGTACCCAGCGGCATTTGCATGGCAAACGAAACGTTTTCGAAATCAACATTTTTCAGTTGTATTTTCCAGAAAACCGGTTGCGAGCTGGTCGTATCTGAGGCTGTAGTATCGGCCATGCAGATGGATAAATGAGTATCCTTTAAAGAAAGAGTGTTGACAATGGCAGTTTCCGGATCGAGCTCTACGCCATGTGAGGATACGAATAACTCTCCCAGATTTCCTTTCAGCGTCATACCTTCGATGAGGTTTGCCGTATTTACAGATGCCTTGCTCAACTCCAGACCGTCAAGTTCGATTTTCTTTCTCAGCAGGGGAGACAACTGGATTTTTGCTGTTAATTTCTTGGCATTCAGTATGGTATCCTGCTTGTCGATAATTACGGTATTGTTTACTACCAAATCTAACGGAAATGAAAGAGAGATTCTTCCTATCGAGATTTGCATACCTGTGGCTTCGGAAGCGTAGCGTGTAGCCGTGTTTACCAGAAAATTCTGAATAGGAGGTATGTATATCAGAATACATAGCAATATAAATAATATGAACGGAGATGCTACGGCGACCCCTGTCCATCGCAGATATTTTTTCATAGGCCAAGTCAAGCTGTATTGTTTGTGCGAATTTATATAAAATAACCGAATTAGTATTCATTTTGTTCTGGAACTATTTAGTTGTATTTATATAAATTCTTTACCTTTGTGCTATAACTTAATTTTAAAAGATATATTATGAAACCAACCTTGTTTGTTCTGGCTGCCGGAATGGGAAGTCGTTATGGAGGTTTGAAACAGCTTGACGGTCTGGGACCCAATGGTGAAACAATTATGGACTATTCCATTTTTGATGCTATCCGTGGCGGATTTGGAAAGATTGTATTCGTAATCAGAAAAGATTTTGAAGAAGATTTCCGTAAGAAAATCATCAGCAAGTACGAAAACCATATTCCAGTAGAAGTAGTATTTCAAAGCATCGACAAGCTTCCTGAAGGATTTACTTGTCCGGCTGAACGTGTAAAACCATGGGGTACAAACCATGCAGTGTTGATGGGTAAGGAAGTGATCCGTGAACCTTTTGCCGTAATCAATGCTGACGACTTCTACGGACGTGACAGTTTTGCCGTAATCGGTAAATTCTTGTCTGAACTTCCTGAAGGAGCTAAGAATACATATTGTATGGTAGGATTCCGTGTTGGAAATACCCTGAGTGAAAGTGGTACAGTAGCTCGCGGTATCTGTTCTACCGACGAAAACAGACATCTGACAACAGTAGTAGAACGTACTGAAATTATGCGTATTAACGGTGTCGTTTCTTATAAAGATGAAAATGGCGAATGGGTAGGCATCGAAGATAATACTCCGGTTTCAATGAATATGTGGGGCTTCACTCCTGACTATTTCAACTACTCTGAAGAATATTTCATCGACTTCCTGAAAGAAAACATCGATAAGCCTAAAGCTGAATACTACATTCCGCTCATGGTCAATAAGCTGATCAACGATGGTACTGCTACAGTAGAAGTTCTTGATACTACTTCTCGCTGGTTTGGAGTAACATATGCAGCCGACCGTCAGGGTGTAGTTGATAAATTGCAGGCTCTTGCCGACTCTGGAGAATATCCTAGCAAGCTGTTCTGATAATTGAACATATACTATACAGGGAAATTTCCTTTATGCGTAAACTTTGTGTTTGTCATGAAGTAAGCGTGTAAAGGAAATTTTTTTGTTGAAGTTATGCCTGACCGGTAAATATTGCGAAATGGATTTTAATCTTTTTTTCTGAATTTTGGTTAACTTTGCACTAATATAAAAGATATTATGAGGAAGCACATTTTATTTTGGCTGCTAGTTAACTGGATTGGATGGATTTATGCGGAATCGGTGGAAAAAGAGATTCCGCAGCTTCTTGCTACACTCGATTCTATATTAGTACAAACTGGAGAGTTGGCATCGCAGAAAGAGCTTAAAATAGCGCAATTGAAGAAAAAGTTATCGAATGCCGCCAATTTTGAAGAGGAATTCTGGATAAATAAAATGCTATATGACGAGTCTTTCGTATTCAATGCTGATTCTGCAATGAAATACGTTGACCGTAATATACAGATTGCTACCGAACTTAAAAAGAAGGACTGGCAGGATGAATGGCTGATAAACCGTTCTTTTATGTTTGCTGCAACAGGATTGTTAAAAGAAGCAGGTGAAGTGCTGGAAAAAGTTGATTCTACCAGTTTGTCTGACGGACTGAAACTCTCGTATTACTATCAGCGTTCTTACCTGTATTCGCATTTAGGGCAATATATGGGCGACCAGAAGCAGGTTAATAATAAATATTATAATGAGTTCGAGAATGCCAATAAGCACATGCTGGCCTTAGTCCGTCCGAAAGATCCCCTTTATTGGTGGTGTGTAGCGTCATGTAATGAACTCTCTCCTGAAGATAGCTTGTTTTCGGCCTTAGAGAACGTTGTATTGTCTTCTCATCATAATACACGGCTGGATGCAATGAACGCTTATGGCCTTTCGAATATGTATAAGCGGATAGGAGATAAAGAAAAAACCATGATTTATCTGATTTATTCGGCAATGGCTGATTTGAGAGTCTGCAATCGCGATATTGCTTCGTTGCAGGAACTTTCATCGTTATTGTATGATGCAGGAGATATTGACCGCGCGTATGCTTACATGAATTATTGCTTGAAGGCAGCTTTGCTTTATCCCAACCGGGTGCGTATCATTAATATATCTACAGAATTAGATAAGATATATGCTAATTATCAGCAACGTGATATAAGATGGCGTAATTCATTGCAAAATTATTTGTATGTAGTTACTTTTTTCTCGATAATCCTGGTACTGGCCTTGATTGGTCTTTATCGTCAGACGAAAAAGTTGAGAAAGTCGCGTACAGAACTGGATTCTGCAAATCACTCTCTTAATCAACATGTTGTTGAACTTTCACAGATGCATAAACAGCTGGCCTTAGCCAATCAGGAGCTTCAGAACTTGAATGAACTGCTTAGAAGTGCTAACCAGAAGCTTCAAGAGTCGAATGATGTAAAAGAAGAATATATCGGATATGTGTTCTCTATTTGCTCGAACTATATCAGTAAGTTGGATGAGTACCGGAAAAACATTAACCGTAAACTAAAGACTGGTCAGTTTGAAGAGGCAAGACAATTGACTGATAACTCTTCATTGACTCAAAACGAACTTAAAGACTTTTATGCCAATTTTGATGCTATCTTTTTGCGGGTTTATCCTGACTTTGTAGCGGATTTAAATTCTTTGCTTCGTCCTGAAGAGCAGATTTTATTGAAAGATGCAAGCGAACTGAACACGGAAGTTCGTATTTATGCATTGGTCAGATTGGGTATAAATGATAGTGTCAAGATTGCTGACTTTTTGCATTGTTCTCCTCAAACAGTGTACAATCATAGGTTGCGCATGCGAAATAAAGCAATTATACCTAAAGATAAATTTGCCGAAGCTGTCCGCTTGTTGGGAAGAGGAGGCAAGTAATAGGAAATTCAAAATAGACTTTTTTAGCGGAGAGAACTTCTTGATTTAAGTTTTTCTTCCGGTTGAGAACAGGCCATAGTACACGCTATTTTGTAGTGTGCTATGGCTTGTTTTCTTGTATTGTTCATGTTTTAGAAAAGCTTGTTCTTTCCTGTTGTAATGGGAAGAAGAGGTAAATCTCATTCCCGAAAGCTGCTTTTCAGACTTGTAAAGGCGTATAAGTCACTCTATATGTCAATCGTATAGTTTACCTGTTAGTTTTATATATTTATTGATAATCAGTGTATTATCTTTTTGTAGTCTTACTTGCTGACTTTACTTTAGAATAGATTAACGTCCTTTTGTATCTAATTTTGCTTCCAGAATTTTTAATCAAATATTCTGTTATGTTAACTAAAAAATTTACTAGTATGAAGAACAATTTTCAACCGGTACAGATTACTCGGTTTGTATTGTCTCTATGTTGTTTATTGTGTTTTTCTGTTCATTTGTTTGCACAACAAATAACAGTAAGTGGAAACGTCAAAGATTCATCGGGCGAGCCGGTAATTGGAGCCAGCGTTTTGGTGAAGGGAACTACCAATGGTGTGATAACCGATTTTGACGGTAATTTTAGTATTGCCAATGTAGAAGATGGTTCTCAAATTGAAGTATCGTACATTGGTTATGTAACGCAAATGAAAAAGGCAACAGGTACACAACCTTTGAATTTTATTTTAAAAGAAGACACCGAAACTTTGGATGAAGTCATTGTAGTAGGTTATGGAATTCAAAAGAAAAGTGTTGTGACAGCATCTATCAGCCGGGTTAGCTCTGACGATTTGAAAAATGTAACTCCTACCCGTGTAGATAATATGTTGAAGGGACAGACTTCAGGAGTAACGGTTACTTCTGCATCCGGACAGCCTGGTGATGCTGCAAAGGTACGTATTCGTGGTATTGGTACCATAAACAATTCTGACCCTCTTTATATCGTTGACGGTATGCCGGTTGATGGTGGTATCGATTATTTGAATCCTTCTGATATAGAATCTATCGAAGTATTGAAGGATGCAGCTTCTGCTGCTGTGTATGGTGCTCGTGCTGCCAATGGTGTAGTATTGGTTACTACAAAAGGAGGAAGCAAAGGAAAAGCTGTTATTAGCTATGACTTCTCATACGGTTGGCAAAATCCTTGGAGAAAGAGAGATGTTCTTAATGCAGTTGAGTACGAAACGTTGATGAATGAAATGGCTGTTAACTCAGGCAAAGATGCTCCTTATGCCAATCCGGAAGCAGCAGGAGAGGGAACAGACTGGCAAGATGCTTTGTTCAACTCTAATGCACCGATAATGAATCACCAGATAAGTGTCAGCGGAGGTTCTGATAAAGGTTCATACTTTTTGTCAACAGGATATTTCAAGCAAGACGGTATTGTTGGAGGTAATTTCGATCGTTCAAATTATGAACGTTTCACTTTACGTATGAATTCTAATTATACATTGTTCGATCAGACTAAAAACCGTAACTGGCTTTCATCATTTAAAATTGGAACTAATATCGGTTATACTCGTATTAAATCTGTAGGAGTTGATACAAACAATGAAAAAGGTGGTCCGTTGGGTAGTGCGCTGATGATTGCTCCTACACTCCCTGTGTATGCTGAAGATCCTGAAGCTGTATTGAAAGAATATCCTACAGCAATAAAAGATAAAAATGGAAATGTTTATACCATTGTTGGTGATGCGTATAACGAAATAACCAATCCGCTGGCTCAATTGGAGTTGCCGGGAGATGTAAACAACTCTGATAAATTCGTCGCTTCTTTCTGGGGTGAACTTCAACTGTGGGACAATCTTAAGTTTAAAACAACTTATGGTGCTGATTTGGCATTCTGGGGAAATGATGGCTGGATATATCCTTACTATCTGGGAAAGAGCAACAGTCAGACTCAGTCTTCTGCATGGTCGGGCATGAACAGAGGATATACATGGCAGCTGGAAAATGTATTGTCGTATGACAAGACCTTTGGACAGCACTCAGTATCTGTTATATTAGGACAGTCTGCAAAGAAATATCAGGGACGTACCTTGTGGGGAAAGAACTACAATTTGCAATCTCTGGATCCGGATAAAGCCAACATCAATTTCGGACAAGGAACAAAGGCCGATCAGGAAGCTACAGGACAAGCTCAGCCTTTTTCAACACTGGCATCTATGTTTGCTCGTGTCAGCTACAACTATGCTGAACGCTACATGTTCCAGGCAACAATACGTCGGGATGGTTCATCTAACTTTGGCCCGAATAACAAATATGCAGTATTCCCTTCATTATCTTTAGGATGGAATATCACAAATGAAAAATTCATGGAAAAACGTCCTGAATGGCTTACTTCAATGAAATTACGTGCAAGCTGGGGTAAGAATGGTAATGAACGTATTGATGCCTTCCGCTATACAGCCATTATGAACAGTGGTAGCAATTATATTTTTGGTGCTAACGGCAATGAAGCTATTGTGGTAGGAGCTAAACCTAATGGATTGCCTAACCCTGATTTGAAATGGGAAGAAACCAGCCAGACTGATTTGGGATTGGATTTCGGATTTTTTGGTAATGCACTTACTTTTACAGTAGACTGGTATAAGAAGAAAACAGATGGTATGCTGATGCAGATGCCGCTGCCTGCTTATGTTGGTGATACTCCTCCGATGGGTAATGTGGGTAAGATGGAAAACTCTGGTATTGAAATGGATTTGTCTTATAGATTCCAGGTTTCTGATTTGAATGTTAAATTCGGAGCCAATGCTTCTTACCTGAAAAATAAACTGATCGAACTGGGTAATGCCGAAGGTTGGGCTAACTATGATGCTATTCAGAATATCGGAACAATTACACGTGCCGAAAACGGAGAACCTTTCCCGTTCTTCTATGGAAAGAAAACTGCTGGTATCTTCCAGAACTGGGATGAAGTCAATTCATATGTAAATTCAAAGGGAGAGAAAATCCAGCCTAATGCACAGCCAGGAGATGTACGTTTTGTTGATGCGAATGGAGATGGAAAGATTGATGACGCAGACCGTGTGAAGATCGGTAAAGGTATGCCAGACTGGACTGTAGGATTCTCTATCGCTTTAGACTGGAGAGGATTCGACCTGAATGCTTTCTTCCAGGGTACTATCGGTAATGATGTCTTTGATGGTTCTCGCCGTATTGACTTGAAGAGCATTAACCTGCCTTCTTATATGTTAGACCGCTGGCACGGAGAAGGTACTTCCAACAAGTATCCTCGTTTGAGTGAAAATGATGAAAATGGAAACTGGTTGTCTTCTGATTTGTATATAAAAGACGGTTCATACTTACGTCTGAAGAATATTCAGTTAGGATATACTTTGCCTAAGGCTGTAACAACAAAATTCTTTGTGCAGAATTTGCGTGTATACGTTGGAGCTGAAAACCTGTTTACAATTACAGGCTACGATGGTTTCGATCCGGAAATTTCTTCAGGTGGTACTTCTTTAGGTGTTGATAAAGGAGTTTATCCTCAGACCAAGACATTTACAGTTGGCGCAAATATTACTTTCTAACTTTTAAACTGAGAAAAAATGAAAAAATATTTTATATGTGGTGCTTTAGCACTAATGAGTTTGGCTTCTTGCAGTGATTCTTTTCTGGAAGTATATCCTACCGTGAATATAAGCGAGGATGAGTATTATAACTCGGAAGAACGTATTTATAGTGCACTGGTTGCTGCTTACGATCCTTTGCAGTGGCCTGACTGGGGACTGGGACAGTATAATCCTTTGAATCTGGTTGCAGATGTTATGTCGGACGATATTTATGCCGGAGGTTCAACAGAGCAAGATAATGAGCACTGGCATCGCATGCATAAGTTTACAGCTACTCCCGAAATCGTTTGCAGTAGTTTATGGAGTGTATTTTATTCAGGAATCAACCGTGCCAATATTGTTATGGCAAAAATGGATGGTATTCCTGGTATATCTCAGGAAAATAAGGAACGTTATTTGGCTGAAGCACATTTTCTGAGAGCTTATTATTATACATGGCTGTGGAAATTGTGGGGAAACATACCTTATTATACCGTGAATCCTTCTACTTCTCCTTATTTGGTAGAGCAAATTTCAGCAGATGAAGTGTATCCGAAAATTATAGAAGATCTGGATTATGCATTGGGAGAAAATCGCTTGCCAGAATCTGTTGATATTACAATGAAAGGAAGAGTTACCAAAGCTGTCGCACAAATGCTGAAAGCAGAAGTTGTGATGTATCAGAACGATGAAAGCCGTTATGCTGAAGTCTTGTCGGATATGCGCTCTATTATATCTTCTCAGTTGTATAGTCTGCATGATGATTTTGCTGGAATGTGGGAAGATGCAGGCGAATGGTGTGAAGAATCCATTTGGGAAATAAACTATCACGATCTGAATGCTCAGCGTAGCTGGGGAAATCCGATTGCTGCCGGTGGTACAGTTTTTCCTACTCTGATCGGAATAAACGAATGTAAAGATGAAAAGTTTGCAGGCGGATGGGGATTTGGTACTGTGAATCCGGATTTGTATAATTCTTATGACGATGATGACCAGCGTAAGGACGGCGGTATTTTGAATTTTGCAAAATATCAAGAAACTCATCCGAATGCTTCGTATACACCGCGCTATGAAGATACTGGTTATTTCTTGTTGAAATATTTACCTCGCCAGGGTGGAAATAGTCAGTGTACGGGTGACAAGGACTTGAATTATAGAAATAACTTACGTGTATACCGTTATGCTGAAACATTATTGAATGCAGCCGAACTGATATTGCGTACTGGAGGCGATACTGCCGAGGCACAAAATTATCTGGATCAGGTAAGAGCCAGAGCTTATCGTACTACTGTAGAAAATTTGGGAGCTCATAAGGTTGTTGCCAATATTGATAATGTTTTGGAAGAAAGACATCTTGAGTTGTATGGTGAAGGTAAGCGTTTCTGGGATTTGGTACGTTCAGGAAAAGCTAATGAGGTTTTAGGAAGTCGTGGTTATAAAGATAACAAAAAGTACTTGCCTATACCGTCTAGTGAAATCGATAAGTCTGCTGGAACTTTGACACAGAATCCATATTAATCACAATGAGGAAAGGCTTTTCAGTGATTTATATCATTGGAATGCCTTTCCTGAAATGTAAATAATTTGTTTATGAAAAATAAAATATACTTACTGTCGGCTTCTCTTATGGTGGCGACATTTTCTTTTTTTTCTTGTGTTTCATCCGAAGGAAAGGAAACAGGAAAAGATGAGATAGAAAAAAAGGTCGAGAATCTGTTAGGGAAGATGACACTTCAGGAGAAAATCGGCCAAATGAACCAGCTGAGTCCGTATGGTAGTGAGGAAGAAATGTATGCTTTGGTCAAAGAAGGAAAAGTTGGTTCGTTTCTGAATATTGTAAATGCGGAAGTCGCAAATAAGATACAGAAGACAGCCGTAGAGCAGTCACGGTTGGGTATTCCCGTACTGATGGCACGTGATGTTATTCATGGATATAAAACAATTTTTCCGATTTGTTTAGGGCAGGCTGCTTCTTTTAACCCGGATCTGGTTCGTGAGTCTGCCAGAGTTGCCGCTATTGAGGCTTCTGCCGATGGTATACGATGGACGTTTGCTCCGATGATTGATGTATCCCGTGATCCACGTTGGGGAAGAATTGCCGAAAGCTGTGGTGAGGACCCTTGTCTTACAGCTGTATTGGGAAAAGCTATGATTGAAGGTTTCCAGGGAGATTCACTGAATGATCCGACTTCTATTGCTGCGTGTGCAAAACATTTTGTAGGATATGGAGCTGCGGAAAGTGGAAGAGATTATAACTCAACCTTCTTGCCGGAACGCTTGTTGCGTAACGTATATCTTCCGCCTTTTGAAGCAGCAGCAAAAGCTGGAGCTGCAACTTTTATGACATCTTTTAATGACAATGATGGAGTGCCTTCTACCGGTAATAAGTTTATTTTAAAGAATGTCTTGCGGGAAGAATGGAAGTACGATGGAATGGTTGTTACCGATTGGGCTTCTGCTACCGAAATGATTACTCATGGCTTTTGTAAAGACGCTGCTGATGCTGCAAAAAAATCACTTGATGCAGGAGTCGATATGGATATGGTTAGTGGAGCTTTTTCTGGCAACTTGGAAAATCTGGTGAAAGAGAATAAAATATCCGAAAAGCAGATAGATGAGGCGGTTCGTAACATCTTGCGCTTAAAATTCCGATTGGGCTTGTTTGAAAATCCTTATGTTTCTACTCCACAATCAGTAAAATATTCACCAGAACATTTGGCTAAGGCAAAACAGGCTGTAGAACAGTCGGTTATTCTTTTGAAAAATACAAATCAGACATTGCCTTTAAATGCTGACGAAGTACATACTGTAGCTGTCGTTGGTCCTTTGGCCGATGCTCCTCATGATCAGATGGGAACTTGGGTGTTTGATGGAGAAAAAGCACATACGCAGACTCCTTTGGCTGCATTGCGTGCTGTATATGGCGATAAGGTGCGTATTATTTATGAACCGGCACTGGCATATAGCCGCGACAAACAGACAGCAGGATTGGCAAAAGCAGTCAATGCAGCTAAGCAAGCTGATGTAGTATTGGCTTTTGTAGGTGAAGAATCCATTTTATCAGGTGAGGCTCATTCTCTGGCTGATTTGAACTTGCAAGGTCTGCAATCGGAACTGATAGAAAAATTGTCACAGACGGGAAAGCCTCTTGTTACTGTTGTTATGGCAGGCCGACCACTGACAATAGCTAAAGAAGTAGAAGAATCGGATGCTGTACTTTATGCTTTCCATCCGGGTACAATGGGAGGACCTGCTTTGGCTGATATCTTGTTCGGAAAGGTGAATCCAAGCGGAAAAACACCTGTTACATTTCCTAAGATGGTAGGTCAGCTTCCAATGTATTATGCTCACAATAATACCGGACGACCGGCATTGGAGAAAGAAATGTTGCTTGATGAAATTCCGATGGAAGCAGGACAGACTTCAGTGGGATGCCGTTCTTTCTTCCTTGATGCAGGTTCTACACCATTATTCCCATTTGGATATGGTTTGTCATATACGACATTCAGTTATGATAATCTGAAGATTGTTTCGAGCAAACTGACGGTCAGTGATACATTGAAAGTTTCTGTTGAATTGAAAAATACCGGACGTTATGAAGGTACAGAGGTTGTACAGTTATATGTGCAAGATAAAGTTGGCTCTGTAACCAGACCGGTGAAAGAGTTGAAGCGCTTCCAGCGTGTCAATTTACAGCCTGGTGAATCTAAGCAGGTTATGTTTGATTTGCCGGTATCTGAATTGGCTTTTTGGAATATAGATATGAAGAAGGTAGTTGAACCGGGCGACTTTAAATTGTGGGTAGCTTCCGATAGTCAGGGAGGCTTGACAACTGAGTTTAATGTCGCAGAATAAATATAGGAGCTTTTTTTATGATAAAACAGATTATAGCACTCACTTTGACCGGATGCTTATTTTCTTGCCAGCAATCTCAAAAGGAAGTTGAAAATCAACTGGATGGGAATAAATTTGTACATGTTGAAGGTGCCTGTCTGATAGAACCGGATGGAGATACTTTACACATAAAAGGTACTAATTTGGGAAACTGGTTAAATCCTGAAGGATATATGTTTGGTTTCACCAATACCAATTCTGCCAGAATGATTAACCAGATGTTTTGTGAACTGGTAGGACCTGATTTTACAGCCGATTTTTGGAAGCAGTTTAAAGACAATTATATAACTCGTCGTGATATAGAGTTTATTGCCGGTTTGGGAGCAAATACAATCCGCCTTCCGTTCCATTACAAGCTATTTACTGATGAAGATTATATGGGACTGACAGCGGAGCAAGATGGATTTGCACGTGTTGACAGTGTTGTTAACTGGTGTAGAGATAATAAATTGTATTTGATCTTGGATATGCACGATGCTCCGGGCGGACAGACTGGCGACAATATTGACGATAGTTATGGTTATCCCTGGTTATTCGAAAGCGAACGTAGCCAGCAGTTATTCTGTGATATCTGGAGAAACATAGCTGAAAGGTATAAAAATGAACCTGTAATATTAGGTTATGAACTGATAAATGAGCCGATTGCTCCGTATTTCGATAACATGGAGGAGTTGAATGGTAAATTGGAAGCTTTGCATAAGCGTGCTGTCAAGGCAATACGTGAAGTCGATACCAACCATATCATATTATTGGGAGGTTCTCAATGGAATGGTAACTTTAAGCCGTTTAAGGATGCCAAATATGATGATAAGCTGATGTATACCTGTCATCGTTATGGCGGAGCTCCTACGAAAGAAGCAATTCAGGAATTCATAGCTTTTCGTGATAGTGTAAATTTACCTATGTATATGGGAGAGATAGGACATAATACTTCAGAATGGCAGTCATCTTTTTGCAAAGTCATGGAAGAAAATAATATAGGATGGACATTCTGGCCTTATAAGAAAAAGGATGACTCGTGTATAATGGGAATCCAGATGCCTGATAACTGGAGTCATATTGTTGCCTTTTCTGAATCTCCCAGAGGCAGCTATGCCGAAATTCGTAAGGCACGTCCTGATCAGCAGATGGTACGGAAAGCGATGAATGATTTCATTCAGAATTGTAAGAAAGAAAATTGCATACCTCAAAAGGAATATATTCACTCGTTAGGTTTTAGTTTTCAATAGTTGAAATAGTTCTTGAAATATCATAAAACATTTAATATCATGAAAAAACAAATATTGTTAGGTGCGTTGGCGTTTGTTCTGTTTGCCTCTGTTTCGGCGCAGTCTGTCGATACACCTGTTTATTTAGATGATACAAAGCCTGTTGAGTTACGTGTTGAAGATGCCTTGTCCAGAATGACACTGGAAGAGAAAATTGCTATGATTCATGCTCAGTCTAAGTTCTGTTCTCCCGGTGTTTCCCGCTTGGGTATTCCTGAGATCTGGTGTACTGACGGACCTCATGGTATTCGTCCGGAGGTTTTGTGGGACGAATGGGATCAGGCCGGATGGACAAACGATTCATGTGTTGCATTTCCGGCATTAACATGTCTGGCTGCGACCTGGAATCCTGACATGGCTTTGTTGTATGGCAAGAGTATCGGTGAAGAGGCTCGTTATCGAAATAAAACAATTTTATTAGGACCGGGCGTAAATATTTATCGTACACCCTTGAATGGACGTAACTTTGAATATATGGGAGAAGATCCTTATCTGAGCAGCAAGATGGTGGTTCCTTATGTACAAGGGGTTCAAAGTAATGGCGTTGCTGCCTGTGTAAAGCATTATGCTCTGAATAATCATGAAGTCAATCGCCATACAACCAATGTGATTGTCGATGACAGAGCTTTGTATGAGATTTATCTGCCTGCCTTTAAAGCTGCGGTGCAAGAAGGTCATGCATGGAGTATCATGGGAGCGTATAATCTTTATAAAGACCAGCATTGCTGCCATAATCAATATCTTCTGAATGGTATATTGAAAGGTGAATGGGGATTTGACGGAGTTGTTGTCAGCGACTGGGGTGGTACTCACGATACTGACGAGTCCATTACTAACGGTTTGGACTTAGAGTTCGGAAGTTGGACCAACGGACTGTCGAACGGAGCAAGTAATGCTTATGACAATTATTATCTGGCTAAAGCTTATCTGGATAAGATTAAATCGGGTAAATATACAACCAAAGAGCTGGACGAGAAAGTTCGTCGCATCCTTCGTCTTTCATTCCGTACGACAATGAACCGCAATCGTCCTTTCGGATCTATGGGAAGTCCTGAACATTTTGATGCGGCCCGTACCATTGCAGAAGAAGGTATCGTGTTGCTTCAGAATAAAGGAAATGTGCTTCCGATTGATTTGAATAAAGCTGCAAAAATTGCAGTAATTGGCGAGAATGCATTGAAGATGATGACCGTTGGCGGAGGTAGCTCTTCTTTGAAGGTAAAACATGAAATTTCACCGCTCGATGGCTTGAAAAAGAGAGTTGCCGGCAAGGCAGAAGTTCTTTTTGCAAGAGGATATGTCGGAGATGCCAGTGGCGAATACAACGGAGTTGTTACAGGACAGGATTTGTCAGATAACCGTTCGCCGGAAGAACTGATTGCTGAGGCTGTCAGCCTGGCAAAAGAATGCGATTATGTAATCTTCTTTGGTGGTTTAAATAAAAGTGCAGGCCAGGATTGTGAAGATGCAGACCGTGCACAGCTGGGATTGCCCTACGGACAAGATCAGCTGATAGAAGCTTTGTCAAAAGTGAACAAAAACTTGATTGTCGTAAACATATCGGGTAATGCCGTTGCTATGCCTTGGGTGAAATCTGTGCCGTCTATTGTTCAGGCATGGTTTTTAGGCAGTGAAGCCGGAAGCGCCATTGCATCTGTCCTTTTGGGAGATGTCAATCCTTCAGGTAAACTTCCTTTTACCTTCCCTGTTTGCCTGGAAGATGTTGGAGCTCATGAATTGGGTGAATATCCTGGTGTAAAGAGAGAGAACGAGAATATCTGGGATGCGAAATACAATGAAGGTATTTTTGTGGGTTACCGTTGGCTCGATAAGGAAAATATTAAGCCTTTGTTTGCCTTTGGACATGGATTAAGTTATACTCAGTTTGAGTACGGCAAGGTTACGCTGGATTCTAAAGAAATGACTCAGGATGGAAAAATTGTGCTGACAGTCCCTGTTACCAATGTAGGCAAGAGAGAAGGAGCAGAAATCGTTCAGCTTTATATTTGTGATAAAAAGAGCTCACTTTCTCGTCCGGAAAAAGAATTAAAAGGTTTCTGTAAAGTCAAACTGGCTGCTGGAGAAACTAAAACAGTTTCTTTTACAATAGACAAATCGTCTTTGAGCTTTTTTGATGACAAGCAGCATAAATGGATTGCAGAACCTGGAAAATTTGAGGCTGTTATAGCTGCTTCTGCGAAAGATATAAAGTCGAAAACCGTATTTGAACTGAAATAAGTTTTTAGTTAATCTTTGCAGATAAATATGTTCTTCCCTCTTTCGGCTTTGTGATGCGAAGCTGAAAGGGGGAATTAAGGGAAGGGTTTGGTCTGCTCAAAATAGAAGTTTATTTTCTTTGTAACAGGATTAAAGCTGGAAGAGATGACTTTTAAAATTAGGTACTAAAAAATACGCAGTAAATTTTCAGCGATAAAAAGTTGTATATTGATTCGTGATATAGTTGTAGTATAGGGTATAATGGGTGGGTTGGAGGTAGAATTAAGTGTTGTTACGCAGAATTTTTATTTATTAAAAAAGATATTTTTTGAATTGAATCCGTTTCTGTTATTCATAGAAGCGGATTTTCTTTTTATGTACTTGCTTCTTGCTCATAATGTTGAATACTAGTGGTTTATAAAATATGAAATATTATTCTGAATAGTTTCTTTCTTTTTTTGAATAGATATTTTTCCTTGTATTATATACCTTAAATTACTTTCGCGTTGATTGATTTTTACAATCTTAAATTTAATTTATGATTTAAACTTTTTATTTAATGTTTTATGAAAAACTTGATGCATGTAAAACATGGTGGTATCTATTGGATACTGAGTTTTATTCTGGGGCTATCGGCATGTAAAGATAGCATATCAGAAGAAGGGAATATTCCTTATGATCCAAGTCTTCCTGTTGCGATTACAGGTTTTACTCCAGATTCGGGAGCGGTAAAGACACAGATGGTTATTGAAGGTGAGAACTTTGGAACGGATACATCCTTGGTTAAGGTTTTCATTGGCGGCAAAAAGGCTGTATTGATAAGTGCGAAAAGTAACTTTATCTACTGTATGGTTCCTGCAAAAAGTTATGAAGGAACTGTATCCGTTACGGTTGGTGATCAAACAGCTACAGCTTCTGAGAAATTTCACTATAATAGAGAAATGATGGTCAGTACGCTGTATGGAAAAGTGCGTGATGATGGTAAATATGATGTGGTAGATGGAGCTTTTGATGAATCATTTATAAATTATTATGGTGTACAAGAACCTACATGGTTCTCGTTTAATCCGAATGATTCAACAGAACTTTATATGTCGCAGGATAACGGAAAACCAATTCGTATTTTTGATTTAGACGAGAAGGTTGTTCGTACAGGTTTGACGACCGGTGAAGCTGGTATTCGTCGTATGAGAACCCTTTCGTGGACTGCGGATGGTGATACATTGATAGTAGCCAGTGATGATGGCGGCGGCGGCGATAATGACAAGGATCGTAAGAGTGCGATTTATGTTACAAAAAATGGAAACGGAGAATTTAGAAATGCTGGAGTGTTAGCTGCCGGAAGACAGTGTAATGGAGTAGCAATTCATCCGGTTAACTATGAAATGTATTATAATAATTTCTCGAAAGGTGTACTTTATCGTTTCGACTATCATAAATGGGGAGTAGGACCTGAGAACTGTATGGCACATCGCGAATATATTACTACTATTCAAGATAATGAATGGGAATTTAATATTGTAATTCATCCTAGTGGGGACTATGCTTATCTTGTTGTAATCAATCGTCATTATATCATGCGTATGAATTATGACAAAGCGAAAAAAACATTCGGTGTTCCTTACCTTATAGCTGGTGGAGTAGGTCAGAGTGCATGGGTAGATGGTGTAGGAGCTAACGCTCGTTTGAACTCTCCTTATCAAGGTGTCTTTGTTAAAAATCCGGAGTATGTAAAAGCTAATAAGAGTGACGTATATGATTTCTATTTTACAGATTCAGGTAACCATTGTGTTCGTGTGTTAACTCCGGAAGGTGTTGTTACAACGTATGCAGGTCGTGGTAGTGCAAACCTTAATAATGAGGCTAGGGGATATGTAGATGGAACACTACGTGGTGAGGCTCGTTTCAATAATCCTCGTGGGTTGGCATACGATGAGCAAAATAATGTGTTTTATGTGGGGGATATGGATAATCATATTATCCGTAAAATTGCTATGGAGGATGAAGATAGTGCACATGAGTCGGATGAAGAGGAGATTAGTGCAGAGAATACAGTAAGTAATAAATGAAAAACACGGATAAAATGAAAAATATTATCACATTTCTTTTGGTGTTCTTCACCGCAACAACTGTTTGGGCTGAAAAAGTTATCGTATCGGGAACAGTTGTTGATTCAAATAAAGAGCCGCTGATAGGTGTAAACGTAACAGTAAAAGATGCTCCCGGACTGGGTACAATTACCGATATTGATGGTCGTTATCGGATTGAAATAGATGCATATAGCACTTTGTTGTTTTCATATATTGGATTTGATACTTATAAGGTATTGATCAAGGAAAACATGAAAGAGGTAAATGTCCAGATGAAGGAATCTTCGAATAATGTTATCGATGAAGTCGTTATTACAGGTACTGGTGCACAGAAAAAAATCAGTGTTACCGGTGCTATTACAACTGTCGGAGTAAAGGAACTTCAAACAGCTCCGGGTGGAAACTTGTCAAACGCCTTGGCAGGTAATGTTCCTGGTATTATGGCTATGCAGACTTCTGGTCAGCCGGGACAAAATACTTCTGAGTTCTGGATACGTGGTATCTCTACATTTGGTGCAAATACGTCTGCTTTGGTATTGGTTGATGGATTTGAGCGTGATTTGAATGATGTAAATATTGAAGATATTGAATCTTTCTCTGTATTGAAGGATGCCTCTGCAACAGCTATTTATGGTTCACGAGGTGCAAATGGTGTTGTATTGATTACGACTAAGCATGGTGGTGCTGGTAAAATCAATATTGATGCGAAGGTGGAAACTTCTTATAATACCCGTACTATTACACCTGAATTTGCAGATGGTATTACCTATGCAAATATGATGAATGAAGCACGTATTACTCGTAACCAGGAACCTATTTACTCTCCTGGAGAATTGGAAATTTTACGCAGAGGACTGGACCCGGATCTTTATCCGAATGTTGACTGGATGGGTATGCTGTTGCGTGACGGAGCTATGCAGTATCGTGCGAACTTGAACCTGAACGGTGGTGGATCTACTGCTAGATATTTTGTGTCTGTTAGCTATTTGCAGGAAAATGGTATGTATAATACGGATGAATCTCTCCGGAAGGACTATAATACCAATACAAATGCAGGAACATGGAATTATCGATTGAACACTGATATTGATATTACTAAGACAACATTGTTGAAAGTTGGTGTGTCTGGATCATTAAGAAAATGGAATGAACCTGGATTATCTGGAGATATATGGAAATCTTTGATGTATCAGAATCCTATCAGTATTCCTGTTATGTATTCAAACGGTTATGTACCGGCTTATGGAACGGGAGAACAGACTAACCCATGGGTACTGGCTACTCAGACTGGTTATAAAGAACATTGGGAAAATACAGTTCAGACCAATATCACACTGGAGCAAAAGTTGGATTTTATCACTAAAGGATTGAGATTCGTTGGACGCTTTGGTTTTGATACATGGAATAAAACGAATATTGACCGTATTAAATGGCCTAAACAGTGGAAAGCACAGCGTCAGCGTGATGAGTATGGAAACTTGGTATTTACTCAGGTTACAGACGAACAGCTGATGACACAGAGCAGTTCTTCTGAGGGTAACCGTAAAGAAGTGTTCGAAGCAGAATTACATTACGATCGTGCCTTTAATGAGCATCATATCGGTGGATTGGCTAAGTTTAATTATGATACTCAGGTAGCTACAGTAAATATTGGTGATGATATTAAGAATGGTATAGCCAGACGTCATATGGGATTGGCTGGACGTTTCAGTTATAACTGGAAGTTCCGTTATTTTGCTGATTTCAATTTTGGATACAATGGATCTGAAAACTTTGCCGATGGTCATAGATTCGGTTTCTTCCCAGCTTTTTCTGTAGCTTGGAATGTGGCAGAAGAACCATGGATTAAAAAAATAGCTCCTTGGTGTAATATGTTTAAGTTACGTTACTCTTGGGGTAAAGTTGGTAATGATAATTTAAATATTGGAGGTACTCAATATCGCTTCCCGTATCTTTACACAATTGGTGATGGAGGAAGTTATCAATGGGGAGATTACTCCTACGATCGTAATTATGTCGGATTGAAATATACAGATGTAGCTTCTGTAGGAGCTACTTGGGAAGTTGCTACCAAACATGATGTGGGTGTAGACCTTTCACTCTTCAATGATAAGTTTACTGCAACAGTCGATTATTTCCATGAACAGCGAGATGGAATCTGGATGGAACGTAAATATCTGCCTGCTATTATTGGTCTTTCGGGTATCACTCCAAGAGCAAATGTTGGTAGCGTATTGTCTGAAGGTTTTGATGGTAATTTTGCATATCGCCAGAAAATAGGAAAAGTTGATATAACTGTACGAGGTAATATCACATATAGCAAGAATACTGTTCTGGAAAAAGATGAAGAAAACAATGTATATCCATACCAGATGGAAGAAGGTTATCGAGTAGATCAGGCTAAAGGATTGATTGCTTTGGGACTTTTCAAGGATTATGATGATATTCGTAATAGCCCGAAACAGGAATTTGGAACCGTACAGCCGGGAGATATTAAATATAAGGATGTAAATGGTGATGGTGTAGTAAATGATGGCGACCGTGTAGCTATTGGAACTACTACCAGACCGAATATGATTTATGGTTTTGGTATTTCTGGTACATGGAAAGGATTTGACTTGAACGTTCACTTCCAGGGTGCAGGAAAGAGTTCATTCTTTATTGATGGTCCTACTGTCTATGCATTCAGTTCAGGTGAATGGGGTAATGTGCTGAAGGATGTGGCCGAATCTGACCGCTGGATTTCTGCTGACATATCAGGTAATCCTGCAACAGAAAACCCGAATGCAGAATATCCGCGTTTGTCATTTGGAGGAAACAGTAATAACTACCGTGCTTCTACATTCTGGTTGCGTGACGGTTCATATTTGCGTTTGAAGACATTGGAGTTTGGTTATACACTTCCCAAGCAGATTGTAAATAAAATCATGTTCAATAATATACGTATATTCTTCCGTGGAAGCAATATTCTGACATTCTCTAAGTTTAAACTTTGGGATCCGGAATTGCATAGCTCAACAGGTACAGAATATCCATTGTCTAGAAGCTTAACATTTGGTTTAACTGTTAATATTTAATCTTGTCTTATGAAAAATAAATATCTATTATATTCTGCACTTTTTTTGCTCTCAATGTCTTCTTGCGAAGATAAACTGGATGCAGACCGGTACTTTGGAGATCGTATGACTATTGAAAAAGTGTTTGCCGACCGTGATTATTCGGAAAGATGGTTATCTGATGCTTACTCACATCTTATAGGTGTCAATGCGGATGTATCAAGTAAGGGTTTTACGATGTATTGCTTTGCAGACGATATGTATTTTGGTGACCGTGATGATAAATATAAAAAATGGAAGAATGGTGAGTATGATGAAGGATGGGAACAAGGTCCATGGGGAGAGTGCTATACCGGTATCTACCAAGCTTCAGTTTTTATACATAATATAGATCGTAATACAAAATTTACAGAAGAAGAACGTGCTGACTATAAGGCACAGGCTCGTTTTGTACGTGCCTATTATTATTGGCTGTTGTTGCGTAAATATGGACCTATACCTATTATGCCTGATGAGGGTATGGATTTTACACAAGAGTATGAAGATTTGGCTGTAGCACGCTCCAGCTATGATGAAGTGGCTAATTTTATTGCATCAGAAATGCAAATTGCAGCAAAAGATTTACCATTGGAGAGAGGTCCTTTAGCAATCGCTCGTCCTACTCGAGGAGCAGCTCTGGCTGCACGTGCTAAAGTATTGCTGTATGCTGCGAGCCCTATTAATAATCCTCATCCGAGTGGTACTGAAAAATTCAGTGATATGGTAAATTCCGATGGAAAACATCTGATTGCACAGGAGTATGATGAAACTAAATGGGCAAGAGCTGCAGCTGCTGCTCTTGATGTGATGGAATTGCCTGGAAATCAGGCTAACGGGAGAAGGTATGACCTTTATCACTTGGGAAGACGTACTTCTGGTTCTGTTGGATATCCTGTGACGATTGAACCGTATAAGGACGGAGATTTTTCTGAGCATACTTGGCCTGATGGATGGCAGGATATTGATCCGTTTGAATCTTATCGCTCATTGTTTGACGGAGAAGTAAGTGCTTCTGATAATTATGAGTTGATTTTTACACGTGGTCAGAACCAGTCTTCAGAAGGAGTTGATATAATGGTAGTACACCAATTGCCTACTAGTGCGACTGGTTGGAATACGCATGGTTTGACTCAAAAAATGTGTGATGCTTATTACATGAATGACGGCTCGGATTGTCCTGGAAAAGACCTTGAAATAGGAGGTGCTAATGGTACTGTACGTGAAACGGGATTTGTTGATGAAACAAATCAGGAAAACTATCCGGAATTGGGTGAACATCGTATTGGCGTTTCTTTACAGTATGTGCAGCGTGAACCACGATTCTATGCTTCAGTCGCTTATAATGGATCAACCTGGTTCTTGCTGAACGAATCGAATGATGCGAACAGAAATCAGCAGGTCTTTTATTATCGTGGTATGGGTAATGGATATAACAATAATAATGCTTTCTGGTTGCGTACCGGTATTGGCGTTAAAAAGTTTGTACACCCTTATGACACTCATGAAAATAGAGATATGGGTAGAATACGTCGAAAAGCAGAACCTGCTATTCGCTATGCTGAAATATTATTGATTTATGCTGAGGCTTTAAATGAGCTTGATGGATCACATAATATAGAGTCATGGGATGGAAGCAAGACTTATACCATAAAGCGTGATATAAATGAAATGAAAAAAGGTATTCGTCCTATCCGTTGCCGTGCTGGTATTCCGGACTATACAGCTGCCGAATATGCAAGTAAAGATTTGTTCCGGGAAAAAATTAAACGGGAACGTATGATTGAGCTGATGGGAGAAGGACATAGATATTATGATTTGCGCCGATGGAAAGATGCAGAAAAAGAAGAATCTCAACCTATTTATGGCTGCAATACGTTGATGACAGAGCAGTATAAAGATTTGTTCCATATTCCGGTAGTGGTACCTTCGTTGCCTACTAACTTTTCACGGAAAATGTATTTCTGGCCTATTAGTCATAGTGAATTAAAACGTAACCGTTTATTGACTCAGAATCCAGGATGGACATATAATGATTAATTAACTATAAACAGAAAAATAATGAAAAAGATATATTCTTATATTACTCTATTGCTTGTTTCATTTTGTTGGGTTTCCTGCAATAATGAATGGGAAGATGAACAGTACGAGCAGTATGTATCGTTTAAGGCCCGCATTGGTTCTAATGGCGTAACTGATATTTATATTCGCTATAAGAAAGATGGAAAGGTTACCTATCAGCTTCCGGTTATCATAAGTGGTTCAACCTTTAATGAGAAAGATTTGAATGTGAAGGTCGAAGTAGATAATGATACGTTGGGAATCTTGAATAATGAACGTTTTGGTCGTGAAGATTTATATTTCTTACAGCTTACACCTGAGCATTATAATTTTCCTGGTACAGTAAATGTACCGCAGGGAGTTTCTGTTACCACATTGCCTATTGATTTTGACCTTGCGGGAATTAATATGGTTAGAAGCTGGGTTCTTCCTCTGACTGTTGTAGATGAGCCGGGAACATATCTTGGTCATCCTCGTAAGAATTATGCTAAGGCTTTGTTGAACATCAAGCCGTTTAACGATTATTCTGGTACATATAGTACAACTACTTTGCAAACATTTATTTCGAATGAAGATGGTAGTTACGATCAAGCCAATCCGATTGTGAGAAATACCCGAACAGGACAGGTGGTAGATGAAAATACTATTTTCTTTTATGCCGGTGCCATGGAAGAGGATTTGATAAATCGTGAAGATTATAAGGTAAACTTTTACTTTAATCCTGAAACAAAAATGGTTGAACTGTCTACTAAAAATGAAAACCTGAAATTGGAGCAGTTAAAGAAAGACCAGGCAGCATATACCATTGCAGAGATTATGGATGAAGAACTTCCTTATTTGAAACACAGATATGTAATATTTAATATTGAATATACATTTGCCGATTATACATCTGTTGAGGGTAGAGAAATCCCATATCATGTAAAAGGAACAATGACTCTTGAGCGTAAGATTAATACTCAGATTCCTGATGAAGATCAAGCTATTGAATGGTAAAGTTTTCATTATCATCATATAAATAATTTTTTTAATAGCGGATTTAATTGTTTTGAACTGTAAATTCTATTTTTTGAACAATTATTTCCGCTATTTTTTATCATTACGGCATACTTTTGCATCATAGGATTGAAAGATTTACAAAATGACCTTGAATCGGTTGTGGATTCAATCGGTTGTTTTTTTAGAAACAAGAACATTAATTAATTTAATACCAAAATAAGTAAAAACAATGAAGAAACTTACAGCTACAACCTTGTTTGCTATGGGGCTGTTTGCCCAGCTTCAGGCAACAGATTTATTTACTCCTGTACAAAAAACAGATTTAAGACTTCCTTCTGTGCCTTTAATAACTTCTGATCCTTATCTTTCTATTTGGTCGCCTTATGATAAGTTAAATGAAGGTACAACCAGACATTGGACTAATGATGAAAAATCACTTATTGGTGCTGTGCGTGTAGATGGAAAAGTGTATCGTTTCATGGGAAAACAGGCACTTGAATCTTTATTGCCTATGGCCGGAAGTGAAGAATGGGAAGGTAATTATACTTTTGATGCACCTCAAGGTGAATGGACAGCTGTGAATTATAATGCCGAAGGCTGGAAAAAAGGAAAGGGAGCTTTCGGTACAAATGACATGCCTGTTGTACGAACAAGCTGGAATACGAAAGATATTTGGGTACGTCGTGAGTTTAATTTGAATGATGTTCCGGCAGATACTCCTATTTATCTTAAATACTCACACGATGATGTCTTTGAATTGTATCTCAATGGAGAAAAACTGGTTGCTACCGATTATTCATGGAAGAATAATGTTGTTTTGGAATTATCAGACAAGGTACGTGCTAAAATGCGCGAAGGAAAGAATGTCATCGCTGCACATTGCCATAATACAACCGGAGGAGCGTATGTCGATTTTGGATTATATACAACTAATAAAGAAACAGCCGGATTTGAAAATATCGCTATACAAAAGTCGGTAGACGTATTGCCAACTCAGACTTATTATACTTTTACATGTGGACCGGTAGAGCTGGATGTTGTATTTACTGCTCCTATGTTGATTGATGATCTTGATTTGATTTCTACTCCTATCAACTATATCTCTTATCAAGCTACATCTACTGATAAGAAAAATCATGATGTTCAAGTTTATATTGAGACAACTCCACAGCTTACTATTAATGAGATGACTCAGCCAACCAGAGCACAAGTTATTAAGAAAAACGGAATCAGTTATGTGCAGGCTGGTAGCATCGATCAGCCTATTACAGGTCGTAAAGGCGATTTGATTTGCATAGACTGGGGATATGCTTATTTGGCAGGTAATAATGGTGCCAATACTTCTGTGAGTTTGGGCGACTATGTCGACATGAAGGCTGTTTTTGCAAGCAAGGGTGAATTGATGCCTGGACAAAATGAGGTAGTTACGCGTAATGCCGATGAAATGCCGGCTATGGCTTATTCTGAAGATCTGGGAAATGTTTCATCTACAGGAAAAAGTGGCTTCATGATGATCGGATACGATGACGTATATTCAATCGAATACATGTATGAACGTCGTATGGCATATTGGAAACATGATGGCAAGGTTTCTATTTTTGATGCGTTTGAACGTGCAAAACAAAATTATCAGAATGTAATGGAACGTTGCCGTGATTTTGATGCTATGATCATGAAAGATGCAGAGAAAGCTGGAGGTAAAAAATATGCTGAAATTTGTGCTGCTTCATATCGTCAGGTAATGGCTGCTCATAAATTGTTTACAGACAAAGAAGGTAATTTAATGTTCTTCTCTAAAGAAAACAACAGTAATGGATGTATTAATACTGTAGATTTAACATATCCTTCTGCTCCTTTGTTCCTTGCTTATAATCCTGATTTGCAAAAAGCAATGATGACAAGTATTTTCGAATATAGTGCAACTGGCAGATGGAATAAACCTTTCCCTGCTCATGATTTAGGAACTTATCCTATTGCTAATGGTCAGGTTTACGGAGGTGATATGCCGATAGAAGAAGGTGGTAATATGGTTATTCTGGCTGCTGCTATAGCTAAAGCTGAAGGTAACGCAATTTATGCTAAAAAGTACTGGGATTTACTTACTATCTGGACTGATTATTTGGTTGAATATGGTCAGGATCCGGAAAACCAGCTTTGTACAGATGACTTTGCAGGACATTGGGCACATAATGCCAATCTTTCTGTAAAAGCTATTATGGGAGTTGCCGGATATAGTGAAATGGCTAAGATGCTGGGTCTGAATAATGTGGCAGACGAGTATGCAGAAAAAGCAAAGAAGATGGCTCAGAAATGGATGGAAATGGCAGGAGAAAACGATCATTACCGTTTAGCTTTCGACCGTGCTAATACTTGGAGTCAGAAATATAATATGGTTTGGGATAAAATGTGGGGATTGAATATTTTCCCAGGTGTTATCGATAAGGAAATCAACTATTATCTGACAAAACAAAATGCTTTTGGTCTGCCTTTGGATAGCCGTAAGGAATATACTAAGTCCGACTGGATTATGTGGACTGCTGCAATGGCTTCTGATATGGAAACTTTCCAGAAGTTTGTAGATCCTTTGTATAAATATATCAATGAAACTCCTTCTCGTGTTCCTATCAGTGACTGGCATCATACAGATAGCGGAGAATGGGTAGGATTCCGTGCTCGTTCTGTAATAGGTGGATACTGGATGAAAGTCCTGATGGATAAAATGTTGGTAAAATAATCTCATCTGTTATTCTTAAAAAAAAGTCTGTATAAATTCTGTTTTGATAACTTATCATGGAGTTTATACAGACTTTATTGTTTGAAAAATACTTTTTTCATTATAATGTATTGTTAATCTTGATATTCGATAATATTTATGAAGAAGAAATTTCAAATACTGTTTTTATTCTTGTTTGTGGGCTGTTCTTTATGTATGGCCAAAAAGGTATCGGTGGTATACCCTCGAGTTGAAATGCAGGAGAATCCTTTAGGAATAGATCTTAAAAATCCTCATTTTTCATGGCAGCTGGCATCTGATGTAAAAGATGTAAAACAAATAGGGTACGAAATTCAGTTAGCTGCTGATTTGCGTGACCTTAAACGTGGTGATAATCTTATTTGGAAATCAGGTTTGGTTCAATCGGATAAAATGCAGATTGAGTATGAAGGATTGCCAATGCAGTCATGCGAAGAATATTATTGGAGAGTTCGTGTGCAGACATATCATGGAATGAGTAGTTGGAGTGCGATTCAACGATTTTCTACTGGAATGTTGCATGCCGAAGACTGGCATGCTGAATGGATTGGTGAAAATGCAATGTCAAATTCAGGAGAGTCACAGACGGAACTTCATACACGGTTGGCTGCCAGATATTTGCGAAAAGACTTTCAGGCTTCGTCTCATATCGATCGTGCAACGCTTTATATTAGTGGATTAGGATATTATCAGGCTTTTCTGAATGGGAAAAGTGTGAGTGAAGATTTACTTACTCCTTCCATTACATTTTATTCTGAAACAGTATATTATAATACGTATGATGTTACTGATTTATTGCAGGAAGGGGATAATGCCTTAGGAGTTATCCTCGGTAATGGACGATATTTTTGGGTGAGAGGAAGTGGAATGGAAGGATTTGGTCTGCCTCGCTTATTGGCGCAACTAGAAATAGAATACACTGATGGTAGCAAGAAAATCATAGCTTCGGATGAAACCTGGAAAGTTACATCGAAAGGACCTATTGTCGCAAATAATGAGTTCGATGGAGAAGAGTATGATATGAAGAAAGAATTGCCCGGGTGGAACTTGAGCGGATATGATGATTCTACATGGAAGAACGTGGATATAATGTCCGTTCCATGCAAACGATTGTTAGCCCAGCCATCTCCGTCAGTTGCCATTATGGAACGCATTCATCCGTCATCGGTTACCCGACTGGCATCAGGAAAAGTCTTGATAGATATGGGACAGAATATGGTAGGCAGACTGAAAGCATCTTTTAAAGGAAAAGCAGGGCAAAAAGTTGTTATGCGTTTTGCTGAAATCATTAATCCTGATAGTACATTGTATGTAGCTAATTTACGTTCGGCGAAAGCCACCGATATTTTTACTCCTTTTGTTGATGGCTATTTTTCTTGGGCACCAGTTTTTGTTTATCATGGTTTCCGCTATGTTGAAATCGATGGTGTGGAAGGAGATCCTGATATCAAAGATTTTGTTGGTGAGGTTATGTATGACAGAATGCTGCAGACAGGACATTTCGAAACTTCAGATTTTATTATCAATCAGATTTTCAAAAATGCTTATTGGGGCATTAGAGGAAACTATCATAATATGCCGACAGACTGTCCTCAACGGGATGAACGCCATGGATGGCTTGGTGATCGTGCAACCGGCTGCTGGGGGGAAAGTTTTGTATTTGATAATGCGTTGTTATACCGCAAATGGTTGCAGGATATAGAAGAATCCCAACGTGAGGATGGTGTAATTTCAGCCGTATCTCCTCGTTTTTGGACTATTTATGCAGGAGATGTGACATGGCCGTCTGTTTATATCTTAGCAGCCGAAATGCTGTATCGTCATTATGGAGATGCTACTGCTATCGTAAAACATTATGATTCAATGAAACGCTGGGTAGAGTATATTTACAAGAACTCAATGAAAGACGGACTTGTGGTTCGTGATGAGTGGGGCGACTGGTGTATGCCTCCAGAAGCTCCGGAGTTGATTCACTCTCAAGATCCGATGAGAAAAACTGATGGGGCGATTTTAGGTAGTACTACATTTTATGGATTGTTGTATAAAATGATTGATTTTGCTTGGATATCAGGCCATTCGGAAGATATTGACAATTATAAGACACATGCTGAGGCCTTGAAGAAAGCATATAATAAACGCTTTTTCAATTATGAAACTGCCCAGTATGGAAATAATTCAGTTACGGGAAATTTGTTGTCTCTTCGTTATGGGTTAGTACCGGATGGTTACGAAAAACGTGTTTTTAATAATGTCGTCGAAAAAACTGAAAAAGATTGTAAAGGGCATGTCAGCACAGGAGTTGTAGGAATACAGCATTTAATGAGGGGACTGACAGAACATGGTCGAGAAGATCTTGCTTATAAAATTGTGACTAATACAGACTATCCTAGCTGGGGATATATGATTGAAAAAGGAGCCACTACAATTTGGGAATTATGGAATGGAGACACAGCAGCACCTGATATGAACTCGGCCAATCATGTTATGCTTCTAGGTGACTTGCTGATATGGTATTATGAAAACCTTGCAGGCATAAAAAATTCAAAAGAATCTGTTGGATTCCGTCATATTGAAATGAAGCCATGTTTCCCGGACGGACTGGACTATGTCAATGCTTCTTATCAGTCTGTATCTGGTAAAATTGTTAGCAACTGGACTCGAACTAAAGGATGTTTTTCGTGGAATGTTACTATTCCTGCTAACTGTTCTGCAACGTTGTATATTCCTTTATCTCTACATCCCGAAAAACCAGAAATGGCAAAAGCTCATAGTATACAGTGTGAAGGGGATAATTGGATAATTGAATTAGGCTCTGGAAACTATTGCTTTAAAAGTGACATGTAATAAAATTTTCAATGAAAGGTTAGATTTTTTTCTTTTCTGAATAATTTTTGCGTGTCAGGTTCGTTTCATTTCCTTATCTTTGTAAAAGAGTTGTTAATATAACAGCATAAAAGGAGTGTAAATATCTCTTTTTATGCTGTTGATCCTTAATTTTATAATTTTATTATTATGAAAACAAAAATATGGGCATCTATTGTTTTGTCTTTTGTGGCATATGGGGGAGTGGCACAAAATAGATATCACAATCCGATAATAGATGAAAGTTTGCCTGATCCTACCGTAATTCGTGCCTCTGATGGAACTTTCTGGCTTTATGCTACGGAGGATATCCGTAATCTGCCGATTTATCGTTCTACAAACTTAGTCGACTGGAATTTTCAGGGAACTGCCTTCACTGATAATACACGTCCGCATTTTGTACCTAATGGAAGCCTTTGGGCACCCGATATCAATCTGATTGATGGAAAATATGTCTTGTATTACTCAATGTCTACATGGGGTGGCGAGTGGACTTGTGGAATTGGAGTTGCTACTTCTGATTCTCCTCAAGGACCGTTCGAAGATTATGGGATGCTTTTTCGAAGTAATGAAATAGGAGTCAGAAATAGTATCGATCCTTTTTACATAGAAGATGGAGGCAAAAAATACTTGTTTTTTGGAAGTTTTCATGGAATTTATGCTGTAGAGTTATCGGATGATGGATTGTCTTTGAAAGAAAGTACCCGCCCGTTACGAGTTGCAGGTGATGCGTACGAAGGTACTTATATCCATAAAAGGGGAAAATATTATTATTTGTTTGCTTCAATCGGTCGTTGTTGCGAGGGGTTGAAAAGTACTTATACGACGGTAGTTGGAAGGTCTGAGTCTTTGATGGGACCCTATTGGAATAAAGAAGGCCGGTCAATGCTTGACAATCAGCACGAAATATTAATCAAGGGTAGTACTAATTTTGTTGGAACGGGGCACAATTCAGAGGTTATAACTGATAAAAAAGGACAGGACTGGCTGTTTTATCATGCTGTAAAAGTTGCCGATCCTGAAGGTCGGGTATTGATGCTCGATCCGTTACAATGGAAAGATGGTTGGCCTGAGGTAGAAAATAGTATTCCTTCAGATAGTCATGATAGTCCTGTTTTTTAATCAGGCATGTATAATTTATAAAGTATGATTGGATAATCTATGATTTTAAAACGATTTTTTTACGCTGCTGTACTGTTTTTATGTTTGCCAGGTATAGCATCATCACAAAATAAGGGAGATAAGAAAAACGGAAATCCGATATTTGCTGGCTGGTATGCCGATCCGGAAGGTATTATATATGGAGATACATTCTGGGTATATCCTACTCTTTCTTTACTATATGGTGAAGATGTTGAAAAATACGGTCAGGATTTAAAACGAGAGACAGATGCAATCAATCAGGAGTATAATCTTCAGACGCATTTTGATGCTTTTTCTTCCAAGGATCTGGTTCATTGGGTTAAGCATCCGGAAGTCTTGTCGGTAAAAAATGTAAAATGGGCAAAATATGCTCTCTGGGCTCCATCGGTAATTCAGGCTAATGGGAAATATTATTTGTTTTTTGGTGCAAATGATATACAGAACGAGAAGCAAAAAGGAGGTATAGGTGTAGCTGTTTCGGATTCTCCGGCCGGACCGTATAAAGATGCTTTAGGAAAGCCACTGATTGATAAAATCATAAATGGTGCTCAGCCTATTGACCAGTTTGTTTTTCGTGATGATGATGGTAGTTATTACATGTATTATGGTGGCTGGAAACATTGTAATGTCGTGAAGCTTCGCTCTGATTTATTAGGTCTGGAGCCTTTTGAGGATGGAACAATGTATCGTGAAGTTACGCCTGAACAATATGTGGAAGGACCGTTTATGTTGAAAAGAAATGGCAAATATTATTTTATGTGGTCAGAAGGAGGATGGGGAGGTCCTGATTACAGTGTTGCTTATGCTATTGCCGATTCTCCAATGGGACCATTTAAAAGAATTGGAAAAATCCTTCAGCAAGATCCACAAGTAGCTACCGGAGCCGGGCACCATTCTGTCATACAAATCCCGGGTAAGGATGAATATTATATCGTATATCATCGTCGTCCTTTGGACTGTAACCGTATTAATGAACGTCAAGTTTGCATTGATAAGATGGAGTTCGATGAGAATGGTTACATTAAACCTGTGAAGATTACTTTTGAAGGAGTTGCTCCTGTTAAATTGACAAAGTAAATATTTTGATTATAAGATAAGCCATGAAAAAACTGTCATTACTTATTTTTCTGGCAGGCTTTTTGAGCTTTGCCAAAGCAACCAATTATACAGATTATGTAAACCCGCTGGTCGGCACTCAGTCTACATTCGAGCTGTCAACGGGTAACACGTATCCAGCCATCGCG